>Ga0160433_100025_pt1 | contig 185749 bp, 152 predicted proteins | sample HID1972K_E0MG_FD_108235 | JGI IMG/M metagenome (GOLD analysis project Ga0160433, IMG submission 108235) | Enriched pill bug-associated microbial communities from UW Madison campus, WI, USA - HID1972K_E0 MG | ecosystem: Host-associated > Arthropoda: Insects > Digestive system > Unclassified ...
AGAATAATTGTTTCAATAGCGTCTTGATATTCTTTATATTCTAATAGTTGACGATCTTCCCACGCATCTTCGATTAATTTTTTTAATTCTATGGCCATTGTGATGTTTATTTTGGACGAAATATTGAAACGAAAATAGATATTTTTCAATAAAAAAGAATCAATAAGCTACAAAAATAAGTTAAAGGGTACGAATTGCGCAGATGATATAAGTATTAATATATTTGTTGAGCAGTTAATCCGTGACACAGGCTTGAACTATTAAGTAGGTACTCCTGTATTTTTTAATTATTTATTTTAAACCCTTATAAAAAATCACTTATGAAAATTTTAAAAGTATCTACAGTTCTTCTCTTTATTTTATGTGCTTCGTTTATAGTAAAAGCACAAAGTCAGGATGAAATCGTGAAAGATTGGGAGCGCGCAAAGGCTTACACAAAGGAATATTTGGATGCAATGCCAGAATCAGGATATAGTTTGAAACCTACACCTGAAATGCGTTCATTTGCAGAACAAATGCTGCATTTAACAGATGCGAATTACAGCTTTGCTTCCGCGGCAACTGGTGAGAATGTCCCTGCTGATAGGGTAGGATTAGAAAAAACAGCTGATAAATCAAAAGAGAACGTTACAAAATTGGTTTTAGCCGGATACGATTTTGTCATCAATAGTATCAAGAAAACGACACCTGAAAAGCTAAATGAGAACGTAAAACTATTTGGCAATTTTGAAATGACAAGTGGTACCGCACTAGATAAATGTTTTGAACATCAAACTCATCACCGCGGACAGACAACAGTTTATCTAAGATTGGCTGGAGCAACGCCACCACAAGAAAAACTATTTTAAGTTATAAGCAAAGATACTGCACCATAAAGAATTTCATATTTTTGTATATGGCGCAAGAATTGGAGAAATTACGTATCGATAAGTATTTATGGGCAATACGGCTGTTTAAAACCAGGAGTTTAGCAACCGATGCTTGTAATGCAGGTAAGGTGAAATTAAACGGACAAAATATTAAGCCTTCTTATTCAGTAAAAGTTGGGGAAACTTTCCAAGTTCAAAAAGGTATTGAACGAAAGACTATTAAAGTAATTGCTTTATTGAAACAGCGGGTAGATGCTAAAACAGCTGTACAGTTTTATCAGGATCTAACACCTGAAGAAGAAACTCAAGCTTATAAATCAGCATTTTATTCGCCAATATTACGACGAGATAGAGGTGCTGGAAGACCAACGAAAAGAGATAGAAGAGAAATCGATAACTTAAGAGACGAATGGCAAGAAGAGTAACTTATTATTTAAGTTACTCTTCTTTAAAGCTATTTTTATTTTTTCTCTTTTTTATATTCAGCGTTTAAGCCGTCTACAACTTCTTTAGTAACTTCTAAACTTTTATCAGCATACAATACTGTTGGATTTGTAGTAGAGTAGGTGAGTACCAATTTATAACCTTTCTCTGCAGAGAATTTCTTAAGGTATTCTGAGATCTTATTATAAAGCTTTTCATTTTCAGCAGCCTCTTCCTGACCTAAAGAAGTACTTGCATTCTGATTAAGGCGACCAAGTTCCTCTTGTTTTCTTGCCAGTCTTTCCTCTGTTGCAGCACGTTGTTCTGCACTCATGTTTCCTGCAGATCCTTGATATTCAGCAACTTCACGTTGAAAGGCAGTGCCTTTTGCAGTTAAATCAGCTTGGGCAGCCTTGGCTTTACCTTCAAATCTTGCAGTTACATCTTTAAAGTATTCGTAATTATGTAAAAGAGAATCTGAATTCACATAAACAATTTCTTTTGTTGAGTTATTATTCGCTGATACGCTGTCTTTTGAAGAGGTACTACTAGGAGTTCCATTACTATTGCAAGATACAAGAGCTGTAGAAAATATGATTGCTAAACCTGCATTTAAAAGTGTATTTTTCATTTCAATTTGATTACTATGATTGCAAAGATAAAATTTCCATGTTATTTCCCAACTATTTAAATCAATAGTCATGTAGATTATTAAAAACAGGCTTAAATCAATCAATATAATGTGTTTTTGCACCTGTTCAGATTGAGATTTAGCTTATTTTTTCGTATTTTTGTGAATTGTAAAATCAATTTATGAACGAAGAAAATAAGAATAATTATTCAGCCGATAATATACAAGTTCTTGAAGGTTTAGAGGCTGTTCGTAAACGCCCTTCCATGTACATTGGTGATACGGGTGTAAAGGGATTGCATCATTTGGTATATGAAGTTGTTGATAACTCTATTGATGAGGCAATGGCGGGCTATTGTGACGATATATCCGTCGTTATTCGTAAAGATAATTCCATCTCAGTTGAAGATAACGGTCGAGGGATTCCAACAGGTATCAATAAAAAAGAAAATAAATCAGCACTTGAGATGGTTATGACTATGCTTCATGCTGGTGGTAAATTCGATAAAGATACTTATAAGGTATCAGGTGGATTACACGGTGTTGGTGTTTCCTGTGTGAATGCCCTTTCTACATTGCTTATTGCCGAGGTTCATCGTGAAGGTAAGATTTTCAAACAAGAGTATGAATGTGGTAAGCCTATGTATCCTGTTAAGGTTGTTGGTGAATCAGAACGTACGGGAACAAAAGTCACATTTTATCCGGATACAACCATATTTACATTAACGAATGTTTATAATTACGATACGTTAGCAGGAAGACTGCGCGAATTGGCGTATTTAAATAAAGGTATCAGGTTAACTCTTACAGATGAGCGTGATGAACAAGAAGACGGCGCTTTCAGAAAAGAAGAATTTTTCTCTGAAGGTGGATTAAGTGAGTTTGTAAAATACCTGGATGGTAATAGACATTCTTTAATTCCGCAACCAATTCATATTGATGGTGTTAAGCAGGGAGTTCCAGTAGAACTAGCTTTACAATACAATGATACCTACACAGAGAACGTACATTCGTATGTTAATAATATTAATACCATTGAAGGAGGTACACACGTTGCCGGCTTTAGAAGAGGTTTAACGCGTACGTTGAAATCTTACGCAGAGAAATCAGGATTACTTAAAAATGTTAAAATAGAAATTGCAGGTGACGATTTTAGAGAAGGACTTACTGCTGTTATTTCTGTTAAAGTACAAGAGCCACAGTTTGAAGGCCAAACCAAAACCAAACTTGGAAACAACGAGGTGATGGGTGCTGTCGACGTGGCCGTGGGAGAAATACTAGGTAATTACCTGGAAGAGAATCCACGCGAAGCTAAGATTATTGTTAATAAAGTTATTTTAGCTGCTACTGCACGTGCTGCTGCTCGTAAAGCACGGGACATGGTTCAACGTAAAAGTGTTATGAGCGGAAGTGGCCTTCCCGGTAAATTAGCAGATTGTGCAAACAATGATCCTGCTAAATGTGAAATATACTTTGTCGAGGGAGATTCTGCGGGTGGAACAGCTAAACAAGGTAGAAACCGTGAGTTCCAAGCTATTATGCCTTTAAGAGGTAAAATATTAAATGTGGAAAAAGCGATGGAACATAAGATCTATGAAAATGAGGAGATCAAGAATATGTTCACTGCATTGGGTGTAAGTATAGGTACCGAAGAGGATGCTAAAGCACTTAATTTATCGAAATTACGGTACCATAGAATTATTATCATGACGGATGCCGATGTGGATGGAGCCCACATTAACACATTGATCCTGACATTCTATTTCCGTTATATGAAGGAACTCATTGAAAACGGATATCTATACATTGCCAATCCGCCATTATACATGGTGAAGAAAGGGAAAGAATTTGAATATGCATGGACAGAGAATCAGCGCGATGCAGCTGTTCAGCGTTTGAAAGGGTCAGGAAAAGAAGAGAGTGTTGGTATTCAGCGATATAAAGGTCTTGGAGAGATGAATGCAGAACAACTTTGGTCTACAACAATGAATCCTGAGACCAGAACATTGCGCCAGGTAACCATTGATAATGCTGCTGAAAGCGATCGTATATTTTCAATGTTAATGGGAGATGAAGTAGCACCAAGAAGAGAATTTATTGAACGGAATGCACGATATGCCAGAATAGACACCTAATTTAATCCATTTAGACTATTTTTGTTTCCCATTTAGATAGAATGAATTTTGTAGAAGAATTACGCTGGCGCGGCATGTTGCAAGACATTATGCCGGGTACAGAAGAACAATTAAATAAGGAATTAACTGCCGGGTATATCGGTTTTGATCCTACCGGAGACTCTTTACATGTAGGCCATTTAACACAAATCATGACGTTGATCCATTTCCAGCGTGCGGGACATAAGCCTGTAGCTTTGGTAGGTGGTGCAACAGGAATGGTTGGCGACCCTTCAGGTAAATCGGCAGAAAGGAATCTATTAGACGAAAATACATTAAGGCATAATGTAACCTGTCTTCAAAATCAATTAAAAAAGTTCCTTGAGTTTGGCGTCGAAAAAAATCAGGCAGAAATGGTTAATAATTACGATTGGTTTAAGAACTATGGTTTTCTTGACTTTATACGTGATGTAGGTAAACACCTTACCGTGAATTACATGATGGCTAAAGATTCTGTGAAGAAACGTTTAGAAAGTGAGAACGGGATTTCCTTTACCGAGTTCAGTTACCAGTTAATTCAAGGATTTGATTATTATCACCTTTGGAAAAACAATAACTGCCTCATTCAGATGGGTGGATCAGACCAGTGGGGCAATATCGTTACTGGCACAGAATTAATTCGTAGAAAGGATGCTGGTACAGCATACGGTTTAACAACTAAGTTAATTAAGAAAACAGACGGAACCAAGTTCGGAAAAACCGAAGGTGGTGCTGTCTGGTTAGATGCTACAAAAACTTCTCCTTTTAAGTTCTTCCAATTTTGGTTAAATACAAGTGACGAGGATGCAAAAAACTGGATCAAGATATTTACGCTAAAACCAAAAGAAGAAATTGACACCATTATAACAGAACATGATCTGGCTCCTCATCAACGGCTCGTTCAAAGAAAATTGGCAGAAGATATTACCATCCGTACACATAGTCAGGAAGCATATGATACCGCTATAAAAACGACTAATTTCTTATTTGGTAATGGTTCCCTTGAGTTTCTAAATCAATTGAACGATACTGATCTTTTGGAAGTTTTTGAAGGTGTGCCACAGTTTGTAATTGCTAAGAGTGAGCTAAATTCTGGAATTAATGCAGTCGATCTTCTTTCTGTTAATGCTTCTGTTTTCCCTTCTAAGGGAGAGGCCCGCAAAATGATTCAAGGCGGTGGCGTTTCTATCAATAAGCAGAAAATAGATGAGCCTGCACAGCTCATTAATGCAGATAATCTTATTAATGGCAAGTATATAGTTGCTCAGCGTGGTAAAAAGAATTACTTCCTGTTAATTGCTGAATAAAAGAGTGATGTTATTGGATCATTAAATTGCATCCACGAACATCGCTCTGATCAAAACGACCCAATACTTCAAATTGTCCATTCGTTTGCATTCTACCCAGATCCTGAGTAGCTATAAAGGAACAAGAGTTTATATTTGCTAAATCTATGATGTTGATACCACCCGAAACTCCTGTATTCTGGTAGCTAAAGGGATCATTAATATCTCTTATCAATATTTTCATCCATGGCGGACAAGCGAATAATCCATTGCCTTTTGAGTAAGCTTGCGATAGTAACTCAGTCATTCCATACTCAGCATGAATAGACGGGACTCCAAATCCTGTACAGAGAACTTCGTGTAATTCCTGACGTATTATTTCTTTCCTTTTTCCTTTCATTCCACCTGTTTCCATAACGATCAATTCAGGGGATTCGATTTGATATTGCTCTATAAAATCCAAGAGGGCATAGGTTACCCCGAAAAGAATTGTCGGTGTTTTCTTTGCCTGTAAGGCTACCAGGTTTTCAAACAGTTCATCATGATTATAAAGGAAATAACCACTCTCCGGACACTGACTGCTTTTAATTAAATCATCCACCATATAGATTAAGGAAGAGCCGGTTCGCTCCAAATAAGATGGGAGGAGAGCAAGTATTGCTACATTCTTCGTATCACCATAGAAAAGTTCGAAACATGTTCTGAAACTTTCTTCATACACAGACACAAGGCTTACGTAATGTTTACTTGTCTGAGAACCCGTCGTGCCGGAACTAGAAAAAATCTGTTCAGCAACACTATTTGATGAAGTCACCTGATGGCTTTTAAAGAACTCAATCGGTAAAAAAGGAATATCGGAAACGTCTTTAATCTGCTCAGGTTGAACGTTTAAAAAGCGAAGATAATCGTTATAAACCTGACAGTCTTTTGCTTGCAACTTGAAAATTTCTAAAGCAATTTCGTTGAATGCTGATTCTGTCTGTATAGAAAAGATTTCCCTGGTATTCATAATAATACCGCAAAGGTATCAATTATTGCTGAAAACTCTTCTTAATAGGAAGCCGGATGCGCCTGCAAATCCAGCTGTTATTGCTCCCGGCAAAGTGCTGATTAAAGCTACTAATAACCAATTATAAGAATATAGTTTCAAACCTAACATTTCTCCTACACGGTTTGCGAGGATATGATCATTTTGGAAACTTAGAAATACACTCATTAATAACCAAAGAATAAAAATAGCTATAAATGAACTTAAAAAAGCTGATGTAACAGAGTTAGCCTTTAAACCGCAACAAACCATAACGATCGGTATAATGATCCACCAAGGAAAAATTAGCTGTCCGATAAAGGCTACTATAATAATGAGTAAAAAGAGAAACATACTTAATTCCTAAGTTTTTTTAATTCAATCTGACTAATGATGCCTTTCTGTTTTAGATTGCTATTTTCAAGAAACAACAATTCATTGAGTTCACCTTTTTCCCATGTAGTAATTTGATTGTCGTAGAATCTGCTTCCCGGATTTCCAGATTGTCCGCCAGGTATTACCCCAAAAGCCTGTGGTTTCTTACCCAATAATACAATCATTCGCCAAGATGGTCCGTTGCTTTCGCTCATGGCATTCACAGTGTGCTTCGATCCGCCCACTTGTAATACCTTCGATCCAAAACCTTCGATAGCAGCCAAATGAGGGACATGCGTCTTTTTAATCTTTCCCCATTCCCAATTATTGAGATCTCCATAGCTTTCCTTCAATTGCTTAATGGCATCTTTAAAAGAAGCCAGAACCACTTCATCCCTTGTCTGCTTTGTAGAGCCATTGGAAAACCAGGGCGATGCAGGTTCATACAGCAATAAATGAACAGTTCGGTCACGACTTGGGTAGCGCATTAACTCTTTATCACTAGCAAAATCATCCGCCCATATTGATCTGTTTAAGGTATTGTACCAGGTATCAAACAGGCTGGCTGCTACAGAGTTCACTTCATAACGACGATCCCATTGTTTCAGTAACGTTAAAGCTTTTGATTCGGTATCGTTTAAGCCCTTATCAGTTTGCAGAATATGTACCAATGTGTCTAAAATATTCTCTGCCAGAATGCTGTAATTATCGTTTTGCAACGCTTCAAAACTCTTTAGATTAGCAGCATGTATCGTATCCAATTGAGTATTTATTCGATGCGCACGCTCATAACTGCCAAATTCCCATCCAAGATAGTAGGGATAGCTTTGGTCAACCGGCCATTGATTAGCAGAACTAACATACCCTCGTGCCGGGTTCTTAATAGTCGGGTTCTCTTCAACCGGAATCCGGTTTATCCATTCATCCGTAGCATCATTTCCATTCAATAGAAGCTTCCCTTGTCTTTTTTCCTTTAATGGAAACAGACCGTTCGATGTGATTGAGATATCGCCTTGTCTGTCTGCAAAAACAAAATTTTGTGCAGGCGCAGAAAAATAAACGAGGGCCTTTCTGTAATCATCATAATCTTTGGCCTTATTCAATTCATAAAATGTTCTTAATTCATTGGAAGGAAGATGAGCCACCCATTTTAAAGCATAATCTATAGGTATGTTATTGCCCATGCTAAACTCAGCGGGTTTCTGATTTTCAGCATAACTAACAGGTCCCTGGTGGGTATAATAAACCGTATCCAAGACAGATTCCTGTCCGCGTATTTTTATTTCTTCAACTCTTTGATTCGTTTTTTCCCACTTATCATTATATAAATACTCTTGATGCGTATCGTCTTTAAATTGAATTTTATACCAGTCCAATACATCTGATCCAACATTGGTAACCCCCCAGGCAATGTTTTCATTAAAGCCGATAATAACGTTGGGCGCTCCAGGTATTGAAACTCCGTATACGTTCATTGTGGGGCTATGAAGCTGTATTTGATACCAAATGGAAGGAAGCGTTAAATCAAGATGGGGATCATTTGCTAATATAGGGAAGCCGGTACTAGATCGGTTTCCTGCGATTGCCCAGTTATTGCTGCCAACGTTTTCTTCTTTGGTTGCCGTTAATAAGCGCGATGATAGAGGCCATTCTTTTTTGACTTGCCCATTATTCTTGATTAGGGTAATAAGAGGTGATGGACTAATCGGAGCTTTTGGAGCATTTTGATTAAAATCCCAAGACGTTCCTACAGGAATAATCGGATCTTCATTAAATGGATAATTTGGAAATAGATCATTCGTAACATCCTCTCCGTATTTGGCCATAATATTATTCATTGCTAACTCATTGGTGCCTCTGGCTAAAGTAGCCGACATCAATTTTAACAATAAAGCAGAATTTAGAGGAGTCCATTTTTCTGGTTTATAATTCAGAATTTTAAACTCAATGGGATAATCCCGAGGAGATAGTTCTTTAATATACGCATTGATCCCGGCAGAATAAGCTTCTATGATCAGCTTGCTTTTTGGGTCATTTAAACTTTCCTTAAGCATGGCTTCTGCTCCGTAAACCATTCCCATTCGCCGCTGATAACGATCCAGCTCAAGCGCTTTCTTTCCCACTACTTCAGACAATCTACCAGCTGCATAGCGTGTTTGAAAATCCATCTGCCATAGTCGGTCTTTTGCGGTAATATAGCCTTGTGCAAAATAGAGGTCGTGCTCATTTTCTGCAAAAACGTGTGGAATTCCTTGTTCGTCAATTAAAATACGTACGCTATCCTGTAACCCGGCCTTAATTAAAGATTGATTGGTAATACCCTTTACATCTTCAGCATTCTGCCAAAAACCTGTAAAGGGATTTAAGAATTTTCCCAGAGGGGGAATATCACCTATTTTTGAATTAAATATGAAAGCAAACCCAACTGTAATCGCAATAAAAACAACTAATTTTATTAAGTAAGTTCCTTTCATTGCGATTAGTAATTATGGGCTTATTGACATTTAAGACTGTTTATTTCCGCTGATATCATTAATCTCTTGCTGTTCTTTTAATTTATCTACGTTATTTTTTTCACCAAAGTTTTCTGTTTTATCAGAGAAACCATTTACTAATTCATTAATTGAATCGAAATTGTCAGCTGTACGCTGATGTATATCTGATAACACCTTCTCCAGGTTTTTATCGTTTAAATCAAAATTATCAACTTCAAGCTTTCCAACTTTTTCAATGATTGCCTGCTGACTATTTTTCAAATCCTGCAACTGTCGGACAATCTTTTCCATCAATTCAAACTTCTTCAACTTATCCATAATTTATCTTTTTTTTATTGATTATCAATATATTAAATATATAATAGATAAAACAATCCTTTAACGAAAATGTTTTGTTTCTTTTCGCTTAACGCCGAGTGTTATGGTAAATATACAATCTTATTAACATTCAATCTATCATAGAGGTGATAGGAATTATCACACTAGTTATAAGAATAAATCAAACTCTTAATGATAAAATTTTAGAAACATATTTTCCGATAATATCAAACTCAAGGTTTACTTCACTTCCAACCAAAATGTCTTTAAAATTTGTATGCTCAAGTGTATAAGGAATAATGGCGACAGTAAACTCATTAAGAGTTGAATTAAAAACTGTCAGACTTACACCATTAATGCAAATAGAACCTTTTTCTACGGTAATATTCCCTGTAGATGCATCGTATTGAAAAGAAAATAACCAGCTTCCGTTTTCATCTTTCTTTGAAGTACAAGTTGCCTTTTGATCAACATGTCCTTGAACAATATGGCCATCCAATCTGCCACCTACTGCTGTACAACGCTCCAGATTCACCTGATCACCAATTTTAAGCTGGCCAAGCGTGCTTTTAAGCAGTGTTTCATTAATAGCAGTAACCATATGTTCATCTTCATTAATGGCGGTTACGGTTAAACAAACACCATTATGGGAAACACTTTGATCCACCTTCAGTTCGCTTGATAAGGAAGACTTTATTTTTAAATGATGATTGCTCCCTTCTTGAGTCACATTCGTGACAGTACCCATGGTTTCTATTATTCCGGTAAACATATTCTTAATTTAATTAATCCTGTTCCTCTTCCAATTAGAAGATACAGTTTTTGATTCAGTTAACGTTTCATGCAATTCTTTAGAGAAAATATGGTTGGCAATAATTGCGGCTGCTTTAGCCTCTTCTTCCTTACCGTGATGAATTGCCCGTGTATTAAAATACGAGTCAACAAAATTTGTTGTATAAGTTCCTTGCTGAAAAACCGCGTGATCCATTACAAATCTGCCAAAGCCTAATGTGCTTTGGATTCCTGTAATCTGGTATTCATCAATTGCTCGTTTCATGCGCTGTATAGCTTCTTCACGTGTACCAGCCCATACAATTAGTTTAGCAATCATAGGGTCATAATAAACAGATATCTCCATGCCCGCTTCATAAGCATTATCTACCCGAACGCCGGGGCCTTCCGGAAGTTTATAGGTTTTTAAAATACCACTATCCGGAAAGAAATTATTGGTAGGATCTTCTGCGTAGATCCGTAATTCAATGGCATGTCCATGAATATTCAAATCTTCCTGACGTAAAGTCAATACCTTACCCTGTGCAATTTTAATTTGTTCTTTTACCAGATCTACACCGGTGATCATTTCTGTAATCGGGTGTTCAACTTGTAACCGCGTATTCATTTCCAGAAAATAGAAATTATGATCTGAATCCATTATAAACTCTACGGTGCCTGCGCCCACATAGTTGCAAGAGCGCGCCACATTAATAGCACAGGCACCCATTTCTTGACGTATTTTAGCATTTAATGTTGGAGAAGGGGCTTCTTCAACAACCTTCTGATGCCTTCTTTGGATAGAGCACTCACGCTCAAACAGATGAATCACATTTCCATACTCATCTGCCAAAACCTGGATCTCAATATGCTTTGGCGAAGCTATATAACGTTCTAAAAATACAGAGTCATCTCCAAAAGCAGATTTAGCTTCCGATATAGCAGATTTCAGTTCTTCCTTAAATTGCTCTTGTGAATTCACAATACGCATACCCTTTCCACCACCACCAGCGGCTGCTTTAATCAAAATAGGAAATCCAATCTCTTCTGCTTGTATTTTTGCTTCATCAATATCTCTTATGGGTTTTTTAGTACCCTTAATCATTGGAATATTATACTGCAGAGCCGCTTCTTTTGCTGCTAATTTATTTCCCATAATCTCCATAGCTTCCGGAGAAGGGCCAATTAATTTGATACCGGCTTCTTTTAAAGCCTTAGCAAATGATGGGTTTTCAGAAAGGAAACCATAGCCTGGATGAACTGCATCTGCATGGGTTGTTCTGCAGGCATTGATAATATTCTCAATACTAAGATAAGATAGATTAGAGGGGGCTTCGCCAATATATACTGCTTCGTCTGCGTATTGTACGTGAAGAGCTAAGCGGTCAGCAGCTGAAAAAACGGCAACAGTCGCAATTCCCATTTCTCGGGCAGAGCGCATAATCCGGATAGCAATTTCACCTCGGTTCGCAACTAAAATCTTTTTCATCAGTATAATTTGTTTTTTATTAGTGATGTTTATTATCACTTAAGTGCTTCCTTCTATACAAACAACTTTAGCTGCTTATAATTTAGTTCATTTACAAATTTAATAAATTGATTTAACTATAAATAAATTACTTCCTTTGAGTAAAACAATGAATAAATAGTGACTAATTGTAAAAAGTACACACTATTTTGCAACTTTAAATTTGTTGTAATAGTGCATTTAGAGTGCTAGGGCACATATTTTTGTATAGACGATAAATAACGTTGAAAAAATAAATTGATAAAAATTTGTAAAAAATAAGGAAAGCCGTATTTTGCGAAAGAATTAACCAAAATTTAACGATAATAACAGGGATTTATTTTAAATAAAAATTACATATGATCATAATTGCTGACGGCGGTTCAACAAAAACCAATTGGTGTCTTATAGATGGTTCGGGAAGAAATATCTATTTTAATACAGAAGGATATAACCCTTACTTTGTAAGCAGCGAATACATTCAGAGTTCCTTAAAGAAAGGGCTGCCGGATGATTTACAGCTTGATCAGATTACGGAAGTTTATTATTATGGTGCCGGTGTTCATAATGAGGAGAAAGCGGAAATTATAAAAGATGCATTCGCTCTTTTTTTCAAGGAAGCCAATATCTTTATTGGTCACGATCTTTTAGCCGCTGCCCGTGCATTATTAGGTACACAAAGTGGTTTCGCAGCTATTTTAGGAACCGGAACCAATACCTGTCTGTATGATGGAACTGATATTACGTTAAATATTGATTCTGCTGCTTACATTTTAGGTGATGAAGGAAGCGGATGCTATATTGGCAAAAAATTGCTGACAGATTACGTGCGTGGATTAATGCCTGTTAATGTTCGTGAAGAATTCTGGAATACCTTTAAGCTTACACCCGATGAAGTTATGGATAGGGTTTATACCAAGCCTTTGGCTAATCGTTTCTGTGCAGGCTTCAGTAAGTTTGTTTACGATAATAATGTTAATATAGAATACTCACGAAATATTGTTAAAACATCATTTGTTGACTTCTTCACTAATTTAGTTTCCAAATACCCTAATTATAAAGATTATTCTTTTAATTGCATTGGATCTGTAGGTTATAACTTCAGAAATGTTTTAGAGGAAACATCTGAAGAATTCGGAATGAAAGTAGGTAAGATCATTCGTTCTCCGATAGACGATCTGGTGAAATTTCATCAATTGAAAAATAAATAGCTTTTTGAATAATTAAAGAAGGGACTCCAGTTATGGAGTCCTTTTTTTTATCCAAAATTATAGTGAGTTAAGATATTCGCTTAAATTTCATTTTATTCAAGCAGGGACTAAACAGGGGTCAAACAGGGGTCAAGCAGGGGCAAAACAGGAGTAATACTCCTGTTTGGTCCTTGTTTAACCCCTGTTTGGTACTTGATATATCCTTAGAAAGTATTAACTAAAATCGAAAGTGTTTAGAAAAAAAATAAGGCTTGATAAATTAATATCAAACCTTATTTATACGCAGGACTTATTGCTGTTAAGAAGGAGTATAAAAGCGCAATAAAAAACTTTTAAAGAGCATTGTTATTTCTTGAAAGATAAATCGTTTTGGAAGATCTTGGCGTATTTGCGCTTATCGAATTTATAAAGTTTCGCTGCCCGGTAAGATACTCCTTCTTGTTTTTCATCCAGCTCTTTTAAGAAATTGTAGTTCAGCATTTTCTTTCTGAAATTACGTTTATCGAGTGCAACGCCGATGATGGCTTCATACACTTTTTGGAGTTGGGTTAAGGTGAACTTTTCAGGAAGCAACTCGAAAGCAATTGGAGTGTATTTAATCTTTTGCCTGATTTTTTCTAAGCTGCGTGCAATAATATTTGCGTGGTCAAATGCCAGTTCCGGAAGGTTTTCTACCGGGTGCCATACAGCTTGCCGCACGTAATTTGAATGTGGTTTTAGCGTAGACTGACCTTTGAGACGTAATAGCGCATAATAAGCAACGGTAATTACACGCCCTTGTGGATGTCTTTTCAGGTCACCGAAGGTATACAACTGTTCCATGAAAATATTTCTCAGGCCTGTATGCTCATATAAAATCCGCTCTACAGCATTGTCAATAGTTTCAGAATGTTCAACAAAGAAACCGGGCAGTGCCCACCAGTCTTTGTATGGATATTCATTACGTTCTACTAGTAAAACCTTGAGTTCGCCTTCCTCAAAACCGAAGATAACACAGTCGGCAGTAAAAGTTGATTGAAGGTGGGTTAGCGTTGAATACAAAATATTAGAAATTATATGAATATGAATATTAAACTACTATTTTTGTTATTATTGATACAAAAATGTAAAAAAAAATACAATTTTTTATGATAGTGTAAAAAATACACGTTATATTCGTATCTTATAATTTAGACGTGATATTTAATTTTTTGTGCAGAAAATAAGAAAAATAGGAGTTTTTACCTCCGGAGGCGATGCCCCAGGAATGAATGCATGTATTCGATCAGTAGTTCGAACGGCTCTTTATAATAACACACAAGTAAGCGGAATCTTACAAGGTTATCAAGGTATGATTGATAATCAATTTATTGAAATGAATAGCCGGTCAGTTAGTAATATTATTCAATTAGGTGGAACTATTTTAAAAACTGCTCGTTGTGCTGAATTTCGGACTGCCGAAGGAAGAAAGAAAGCATATGAGAATTTACAGGCAGCAGGTATTGATGCTTTGGTAGGTATTGGAGGTGATGGTACTTTTACCGGTATCGAAGTGTTCTCCCGTGAATACGATATTCCGGTGATAGGAATCCCCGGAACGATTGATAATGATTTATACGGCTCTGATTTTACACTGGGCTTTGATACAGCTTGTAATACCGTAATTGAAGCAATTGATAAAATAAGAGATACAGCGGCTTCTCATGACCGTTTGTTCTTTGTAGAGGTTATGGGTCGCGATTCTGGTTGCATTGCCTTAAATACAGGCATAGCAGGAGGAGCGGAAGCTATTTTAATGCCTGAAAAAGAAACGGCTATTGATGATCTTATCGAAAGGCTTGAAGGTGCAGTGGCAGGTAAAAAGACTTCAACGATTGTAATTATTGCAGAAGGTGATCAAAATGGAGGTGCTTATAATATAGCGAAGCACGTTAAAACCAAGTTTGATTTTTACGATACGAAGGTTACTATTTTAGGACATTTACAACGAGGAGGTTCTCCTTCTAGTTTTGACAGGGTATTGGCGAGCAGATTAGGCTTTTCAGCAGTTAATTTATTACTTGCAGGGGAAACCAGGCGAGTTGTTGGATTGAAAGGTAATGATATCCAACATGTTCCAATTGAGGAGTCTATTAACAATAAGGCTTTTAAGTTGGCACCTGACATGATTGAACTTTCTCATATTTTAGCTATATAAGTTTGATAGTTAAAACATGATAGCAGTTGTTTATAGTGGTTCACGTTTGGCAGACTGGCGTTTAGCCGAGAAAGGCAAGGTGATTGCAGGATTTAAAACGATGGGTATAAATCCACATCATAACGATGCAGCCAGAATAGAACAACTATTAAATAAAAATAATACCTTGATTAACTATGCAGAAAAGATAAAGCGTATTTATTTTTTCGGAGCCGGAGCTTCAGGAGAGAACCGGGTCATTGTTTCAAAGGCTTTTAATTCGTTTTTTCGCTTTGGAAAAGTGTTTGTAGGACATGACCTAAAGGCAGCAGCTTTGGCTACCTGTGGTGATCACAGAGGTTTGGTGGGTATTATTGGAAGTGGCTCGAATGCGGCATATTATAATGGAAAAAAGCTTGAGCAGAATAACTATGGCTTAGGTTATATACTGGCAGATGAGGCTTCTGCTAATTGGCTGGGTAGGAATATTTTACAAGATTATATTACTCAGACAATGCCGCAAGATCTTATTCTTAAATTTGATGAAAAGTATCCACTTGATGTCAAATTAATATTGGATAAGGTTTATAGACAGTCAAATCCTGTGTTGTTTTTAAGCTCATTCTCGGAGTTTGCATTTGAAAATCGCGAGAATATGTATGTCAGGGATTTGGTTATTAAAGGATTTAATCTTTTATTTAAAAAGTATTTCATCCCTTTAAGAGAGAGGCATGATATTCGTACTGTAAGTTTTACAGGAAGTGTGGCCTTTGACTATCAGGAATTACTAGAAAATGTGGCTATTGGTCACAACTTCGAAATAGGTACTATTATTAGAGAGCCTATTCATAATCTTTTGAATTATTATTTAAATAAAAACAAGTAAAATGAAAATTGGAATTAACGGATTTGGAAGAATCGGACGATTAGCTTTTAGAGCTGCGATAGCACGGGGTGTAGAAGTTGTTGGAATCAATGACTTAGTATCACCCGACTATATGGCTTATATGTTGAAATACGATTCAACACATGGTCGCTTTGCAGGAACAGTTGAAGAAAAAGACGGTCATTTAGTAGTAAATGGTAAAACTATTCGTGTAACTGCAGAAAGAGACCCTGGAAACCTAAAATGGGATGAAGTTGGTGCTGAGGTTATATTAGAATGTACCGGCCTTTTCCTAACAAAAGAAACAGCTCAGAAACACATCGATGCCGGTGCTAAAAAAGTAGTTCTTTCTGCTCCTGCAAAAGATGATACACCTACTTTCGTAATGGGTGTTAATAACAAAGAATTAAAAGCTGAACAAACTATTGTTTCAAATGCATCTTGTACTACAAACTGCCTTGCACCAATGGTAAAAGTTTTAAACGATAACTTTGGTATTGTTGAAGGCTTGATGACTACTGTTCATGCAGTTACTGCAACTCAAAAAACTGTTGATGGTCCTTCACAAAAGGACTGGAGGGGTGGTAGAGGAGCTTACCAAAATATTATTCCATCATCTACAGGTGCTGCAAAAGCAGTAGGTTTAGTAATTCCTGAAATTCAAGGAAAATTAACCGGTATGTCTTTCCGTGTTCCTGTTGCTGACGTTTCTGTTGTTGATTTAACAGTTAAATTGAAGACTCCAACTTCTTATGAGCAAATTAAACAAGCGTTTAAAGATGCTTCTGAAGGAGAATTGAAAGGTATCGTTGGATATACAGATGAAGATGTTGTATCTGAAGATTTTAAAGGAGATGCACGTACTTGTATATTTGATGCAAAAGCTGGTATCGCTTTGACTGACACTTTTGTAAAAGTTGTTGCTTGGTACGATAACGAGTGGGGTTATTCAAATAAGTTAATTGAACTTGTTCAAGAAGTAGGCGCATTAAAATAATTATAGATTTTTCTCTAATTATTACATAGTATAAATGGAAACACCGAATATTTCGGTGTTTTTTTATGTAATATTGTTTTGGCTATACTTTAAAAACGAGATGGTTAACCTTTTAGATAATTCACATTCGGCAAGTCTGTTTAAAGATGCGTATACCCGTAAATCGGGTAAATTTACTTTGTATTATAAGTCTTATTCGCTTAAATTGAAACATATGTTTACTGTAGCCAGCAATTCTCGGTCTACTACTCCTGTTGTTTTAGTGGCATTGGGTTTCGAGGATTATATCGGCTTTGGTGAAGCATCTATGCCTCCTTATTTAGGAGAAAGCCATGAAAGTGCTCTAAGCTTTTTGGAAAGGGTAGATCTTTCGGCTTTCCATACTCCGTTTTTAACAGAAGATATCCTGACTTATATAGATGCTATAAAAGCAGGGAATACGGCTGCAAAAGCATCCATTGATATTGCTTTACACGATTTGTTGGGTAAAATAATGGGACAGCCCTGGTATAGAATCTGGGGCTATAATCCTGAAAATACGCCCAATACGTCTTTTACAATTGGAATCGATGCACCTGATATTGTAAGAAAGAAGGTAGCAGAAGCGAAGCCTTATAAACTGCTGAAGGTTAAGCTGGGATTGCATAGTGATAAGATGATGATTAATACTATACGGGAGCTTACGGATACACCCATTTGTGTAGATGTAAATCAGGGTTGGAAAGATAAAGAGCAAGCTTTGGAAATGGCTCATTGGCTGGCGGAAAAGGGTGTTGTTTTTATAGAGCAGCCTATGCCCAAGGAGCAGATAGATGATAATGCCTGGCTTACTGAACGAAGTCCTATCCCTACAATTGCAGATGAAGCTGTTCAGCGGTTAAGTGATGTTCATTTAACCATGGGAGTTTACTCAGGCATTAATGTTAAGTTGATGAAGTGTACAGGCCTGCGTGAAGCTAAAAGGATGGTGGAGCTTGCTAGGGAATTGGAATTAAAGGTTATGCTTGGCTGTATGACTGAGACATCCTGTGCGATCAGCGCGGCTGCTCAGCTTGCTCCTGTAGTGGATTGGGCTGATTTGGATGGGGCATTATTGATTTCGAATGATTTGTATAAAGGGATGTGGATTGAGGACGGGAAAATAAGACTTCCTAATAGGCCCGGAATTGGAATCCTGACAATGTAATTTTTCAGTTATTTATGTTGTTTTTATAAGATCATTGTGATACCTTCAATTATAAATCGCTTTATTATGATTAACAAAACTCAACCCCAAATCAGAAGTTTATTAGTATCAGAGCCGTTTATGCTTGATCCTAATTTTAATCGCGCTGTTGTTTTGCTCGGTGAGCATAACAAATCAGGCACAATAGGGTGGGTGCTAAATCAACCTTCAGAATTAATATTGAGCGATGTTATGGAAGATATTCCAAATGGGAATTTCCGTGTTTTTATTGGAGGACCTGTGGGGCATAACTCCATTCAGTTTGTTCATAAATGCTATGACAGGTTGAACAGTGGGATAGATTTGGGTGATAATATTTATTGGGGTGGAAACTTTGAAGTGCTGAAATTACTGATAGCGAATAATTCTATTCAGGAAGACGAGATCAAATTCTTTTTAGGGTATTCTGGCTGGACAGCAGGTCAATTGGATCTGGAGCTTCAAGAGAATACTTGGATTGTAAGCAATAGTTTTAACAGCGACATCATCTTTGTTAATGATGCCGAGAATCTTTGGAAAGAAGCTGTTGTTAATTTAGGGCCTAAATACGCACATATAGCTCAGTTCCCCAAAAACCCAATGTGGAATTAGCTTTCGCGTTTTAATCCGTATTTTTCTATTTTACTGTATAAGTGACTGCGTTGAATCTCAATATCATCAGCAGTTTTAGATACATTCCATGAGTTTTTTTCTAATTTGTATTTGATATAGTTTTTCTCGGTTTGATCTTTATAGTCCTGGAACGATTCATATTGATCATAATTCACATCAGAATGCCCATTCTGCATATGTGGAACAGTATGATTTGGATTTGTATTCGTGCTGGCATGGGCAGATGATGGATTGGCATAAATGATAACATCGTTCTGGGTGATTACCTTATCGCTTAGTATGATTAAGCGTTCAATCATATTTCTTAGTTCACGAATATTCCCAGTCCATGGTAAATTCTTTAAAGCTTCTATGGCATCAGGAGCCAGTTTCTTTTCAGGCATCCCATAGTCTGTGCATATTTCTGCGCAGAATTCTTTGGCAATAATAGGAATATCATCACTGCGTTCAACAAGAGGAGGTACGTGAATTAAAATTACACTTAAACGATGATATAAGTCCATCCGGAATGTGCCGTTCTCAATCTCTTGTAGTAAATCTTTGTTTGTAGCAGCGATTACGCGGACGTTGATTTCAATTTCTTTTTCTCCGCCTACACGTGTGATTTTATTTTCCTGCAGAGCACGTAATACTTTTGCTTGTGCTGATAGGCTCATATCACCAATCTCATCTAAAAACAGAGTCCCGTTATGAGCTTGTTCAAATTTTCCAATTCGTTGTTTAACAGCTGAAGTAAAAGACCCTTTTTCATGACCGAACAGCTCACTTTCTATGAGTTCGGATGGAATAGCAGCACAGTTAACTTCAATAAGAGGTGCATCACAACGGTTTGATTTTTCATGCAGCCATCGGGCAACCAATTCTTTCCCGCTTCCATTAGCACCGGTAATTAAAACACGTGCTTCGGTAGGAGCTACACGGTCGATTGTTTCTTTAATTCGGTTGATGGGTTCAGAATCTCCTAATATTACTCGGGTTTTGCTAACTCTGCGTTTAAGAACTTTGGTTTCTGTAACCAGGTTACCGCGTTCTAATGCATTGCGTACAGTAATTAAAAGACGATTTAAATCGGGTGGTTTTGATATGAAGTCATATGCACCCTTTTTACTTGCTTCTACAGCTGTTTCCACGGTTCCATGACCGGAGATCATAATGAAAGGTAGATCAGGCTTAATCTTTAAAGCTTCAGATAGAACCTCCATTCCATCCATTCGGCTCATTTTGATGTCGCATAATACCAAGCTGATATTATCTTTTTTGATAACTTCTAAACCGTCTATCCCGTTGTCTACGTCGGTAACGATGTAGTTTTCATATTCTAGAATTTCTCGTAAAGTACTACGAATTGCACGCTCATCATCAATGATTAAGACTTTAGTACCACTTCTCTTATTTGACATTTATAAAAAAATTCTAAGGTTTTTATTGATTACAAATTATTTGCAAGATTAAATATTAATGGATAAGAATGCAACAATATTATTAAATAAAAAGCAAGCCTATAAGCCGGATTCTGTTTTAGATTTGATTCTTATCTGTCATTTATCTAGCCTTGCTATTGCTAACAAGATCTAACGGTCTACCCGTTTCAAATTTGCCGATGGCAAAGGGAGCGAGCAACTCCCGATTTGAAACCTATTTGACCTTTCAACTCTCGGGGTTTACCGCCATACGTGTCACCACGCATAACCGGGAGCTCTTACCTCTCGTTTTCACCCTTACCCGCTTAAGCAGGCGGTATATTTTCTGTGGCACTTTCCATCAGCCCTGTAAAGAACTGTCTTCCTGTTAGGAAGCGAGATGCTCTATGTTGCCCGGACTTTCCTCCTTAACACACGGTTAAGGCGACAGCTCAGCTTGCTTTTTATTTCTTATATTCAAAGATATGAAATTAATGAGATTTTTAATAATGCTTAATATTGGATATGGGGACTTAGATTTTTGTGAAGCTGTGGTTAAATAGCTATTTTTGCGTTTATTATTTAATTTTTCTTTATGAGCAATCGCGCAAAAACAATTTTTCTTAGTTTATCTATTTTTGGATCGTTCTTTATTTATTGCGTGTATTACTACAGTAAGATGATTCAAAATGCGCCGTATCGTTCTTATGAGCTAGAGTCAATTGTATTTAAATATGGCGAAGGAACTAATTTAATAAACCAGTTTGATTCGCGGACAAATACATATCAATATTTAAATGCCAGCGACTCGTTGGTAAGTACGACTGTACGCTTAAATAAGGATGATTTTATTTATATTCATCATAAGGCTGCTGAATTGGGTTTCTGGAATTTTCCTGATGAGATGACGCAAACAAATGATCCGGAGGATGCTGAGAAATCAACTCATTTCTATTTAGAATTCAATTATAAGGAAAAAAGTAAACAGATGTTGGTAGATGTTAATTATAATGGGAACCCTAAGCTCTTAGATGCCGCTAAATCTTTGGTCGGAGAGATGCAACGTTTGCTAAATGATGCTCAGGATCGTTAATTAGGCATAAAAACAAATCAATAATATTTTTTGTAGAGGAAGAATAAATTCTTAGCTTTGCGCTTCATTTTATTCATCAATTAATTAATTAACAATGTACGCAATAGTAAATATAGCCGGACAGCAATTCAGAGTTGCAAAAGACCAGAAGATCTTTGTACACCGTTTACAAGGAGAAGAAGGCGCTAGTATTGAATTTGACAATGTATTGTTAGCAGAAGATGGTGGCAAATTTAGCGTAGGAACTCCTTCGTTAAAAGGTGCTAAGGTTTCAGCTAAAATTTTGTCACATTTAAAAGGAGATAAGGTAATCGTTTTCAAGAAAAAACGTCGTAAAGGCTATAAAAAGAAAAATGGTCACCGCCAACAATTTTCTAAAATAGAAATTACAGGTATTTCATTATAATTGAATGTAAAACGGGTATTTTATACCAATAAAAGATAAAAAATGGCACATAAAAAAGGTGCGGGTAGTTCTAAGAACGGCCGTGAGTCGCATAGTAAACGATTAGGTATTAAGATTTTTGGAGGTCAAGATGCTATTGCAGGAAACATTATTGTTCGCCAGCGTGGTACGAAACACCATCCTGATAAGAATGTAGGTTTAGGAAAAGACCATACAATTTTTGCAATGATTGATGGTAAAGTAGTTTTTAAAAAGAAAGCAGATAACAAATCATATGTTTCTGTACTTCCTTTTACACAAACTGAAACTGTTGAAGCAGCACCTGCTGCAAAAAAACCAGTGAAGGTTGCAGCTGTAAAGAAAGAAACTGAAGTTACTACAGAAGAAGCTCCTGTTGCAGAATAAGTAACAATAGCTTTCATATATAACAGAAAAGCCTGATTCATATGAATCAGGCTTTTCTGTTATATATTGATTGGGTCATTGATTCCGTACCAATAAGGTTTCTGCCAATCTGCGTAGAGGTTCCTTTTTCTTTTCCGCTATAGGAATTTCATTGAGGGCAGAGAAAGCAATATCGGTATAATGCTTCATTTCGTCCTTAATATAGCTTTGTATATTTAACTTGTTGTATAGATTTACAATGGAGGATATCTTTTCCACAGGCTTGTATTCTTTTTTATTTAACCAGGATATAAGCTCAATCTTATCCTCTTCTTCTGCCAGTTCCAATGCTTTTAAGAGTAAGAATGTTTTCTTATTTTCGAGGATATCTCCGCCAATTTGCTTTCCGAATTTAGCACTGTCTCCGAAAACGTCTAAAAGATCGTCTTGTAGCTGGAAGGCAATACCCAGGTTTTCTCCACATTGGTATAGAAGCTTTGCATTCGTGTCATCTGTTTTGGCAACAATAGCACCTAATTGGAGAGAGGCTCCGATTAGAACGGCTGTCTTTAGCCGGATCATTTCGATGTAATCTGTGATATTGATATTGTTGCTTTTTTCGAAGTTCATATCAAATTGTTGTCCCATACATACTTCAGCAGCTATGCGGTTGAATACAGATAATAAGGAAGGCAAAACTGAAGACTCGTTCCGTGAAATGAACTGATAGGATTGAATGAGCATAAAATCTCCTGAGAGAATAGCTGTATTTGTCCCCCACTTTTCATGGACAGTTGCTTCTCCGCGACGTAAAGGAGCCTTGTCCATAATATCATCGTGCATAAGGCTGAAATTGTGAAAGATCTCTACTGCCATAGCAGTAGGCAGGGCTGCATGGGCTTCGCAATCAAACATTTCAGCTGATAAGAGTGTTAAAGCCGGTCTTAATCTTTTACCTCCTATACTTAATAGATATTGAATGGGTTCGTATAGATCTGTAGGCTCTTCGGGAAATTTAATGTTTCTTAAACCTTCATTAACAATATCTTGATAAAGTTTGACTTCCTGCATAGTTTCTTTAAAAAGCACAAAGCTAAACTTTTATGATACTAAGGTAAAATCTATTTGTCTTTTTGTTAGATCTACGTTTTTGACCCTCACCTGAACTTCATCTCCCAGTTGATATTTCTTCTTTTTGCGTTGGCCGATGATTGCGTAATTCTTTTCATCAAGCGCATAGAAGTCATCGGTCAAATCGCGTAGTCGGATCATTCCTTCACATTTGTTTTCCTCAATTTCTACATACATTCCCCATTCTGTAACACCTGAAATGATTCCTACATATTCACTTCCGATTTGATCCAATAAATATTCTGCTTGTTTATATTTTACGGAAGCTCTTTCAGCATCTGCAGCTCTTTTTTCCATTTGTGAAGTATGCACAGACATCTTTTCATAAGCTTCTTCATTTACTGATTTACCATCAGCGAGGTAATGTTCTAATAAACGATGTACCATCATATCCGGATATCTTCGTATGGGCGATGTGAAATGGGTATAATAATCAAAACCTAAGCCATAATGACTTGTGCTTTTAGTAGTATAGATTGCTTTTGCCATAGATCGGATAGCCAGCTGTGTAAGAACGTTTTGCTCCTTTTTACCTTCTACCTCTTCCATTAGATGGTTTAAGGAATGGGCAGTCTCTTTGCTAGAAGCCATGTTTAATTTATAACCAAAGCGCGCTGCGAATTGTGCGAAATTAAGCAGACTAGTTTCTTTTGGAACGTCATGGGCACGGTAGACAAATGTAAGTTTGTTTTTACCTTTATGGGTTTTTCCAATAAATTCAGCTACCTTTTTATTGGCTAAAAGCATATAATCTTCAATGAGCTTATGAGCGTCTTTACGTTCCCGGACATACACACCCAGCGGTTTCCCATTTTCGTCTAAATGGAATTTAGTTTCTGCAGTCTCAAAACTAATAGCACCATTCTTAAAGCGTTTATCACGCATAATGTATGCTAGTTTATTTAGAATTTCTAGTTCTTCGCTTAGTTGCCCTTCTTTACTTTCAATGAGCTCTTGTGCTTCTTCATAGCTTAAACGTTTATCGGAGTGGATCACTGTTTTACCAAACCATTCTGATAAAATATTCGCCTTTTCATCAAGTTCGAAGACTGCTGAAAAACAAAGCTTATCTTCATTCGGTCTTAAAGAACATAGGTTATTGGAAAGCCGTTCTGGCAGCATGGGAATTACACGATCTACGAGATAAACAGAGGTGCCTCGTTCATAGGCTTCAAGATCCAGAGCTGTATCTGGATTTACATAGTATGTAACATCTGCAATATGTACGCCGATTTCATACTTTCCTTCTTCAATTTTTACGAAAGAAATGGCATCGTCAAAATCCTTGGCATCAAACGGATCGATTGTGAAGGTTAGTTTATTCCTAAAATCTCTTCTTTTCGCTATTTCTTCGTCAGGTATCTGTGCTGGTAGTTCATCTGCTTCTTTTTCTACAGCGTCAGGGAATGATAGGGGAAAGCCATAATCAGCTAATATTGCATTCATTTCGGTGTTGTTCTCACCTTGAGCACCGAGTATATCTTTTACTTTTCCAACTGGGTTTTTGCTTCCTGCCGGCCAATCTGTGATCGTTACTACTACCTTTTCGCCGTCTTTAGCGCCATTTAAGTCCTCAATCGGAACAAAAATATCATGGAGCATTTTACGATCATCGGCAATTAGAAAAGCGAAACGTGGAGACACTTTCAGCACTCCGGTAAAGCTTTTGCGAGCTCTTTCTACTACTTCTACTACTTCGCCTTCTTTCTTTCCTATACGTTTACTTTCATAGGCATGGATTTTTACGATATCGCCATGAAGTGCATTCCTGAGCTTTCTGGGAGCTATATAGATGTCGTCTTCGAATTCATCGTCTGTGACAATATAAGCAGAACCGTCAGCAGTCATATCCACTCTGCCGGTAAGTATGGTTCGCAGTTCTTTCAAAATGTACTTTCCCTTGGAAACTTCTTTAAATAAACCTGAACGAGTGCCGGCTTTCAGAATTTCTTGTACTCCCATCTTTGATTCTTGATCGGGTAGGTTTAGTTTTGCACTTACCTGCTTATAATTCAAGGATTGGTTACCAGACTTTTGTAAGACTTCAGTAATCAGTTGGGTAAGAATATGTTTAAATGTGCTGTTTTTTGCCATTTGAGTTAAATTGGACGTAAAGAATGCTTTCTTTGCTAAAGATATAAAACAAATATTTTAGAAAAGGTTTTATGAAATAATACTTAGGATACTTCTTTTGTATGAATGTCTAAGATGAATTGTTGTAAAAGATTATCGATCTCTTTTATTTGTTGGAGGTTGAGCGATTCTCCGTTTCTGAGGTCAATTTCCATTTTTCTGAGTTTAAACGCAATATGCTCTCCTCCTAATTGTGCTGTTCTTCCTGCCATACGATGAACAAGTAATTCCGATTTATCGTGATTCTTTGAATTGAAGCTATTGTGTAATTCCTTCAAATCTTTTTGTGTGTCATTGGTAAAGAGTTTTATAATCCACTCTTTATCCAGCCCTTCCAAATCGCTTATAAGGTCTTGATCTTCAGTTATAGTAGAATCATTTCTATCTGCAAATACTCCCAGTGCCTCCAGCAGATCAGCTTCTTTGAAAGGCTTTAGAAGAAGTCCATCAAACCCGAATGAAAGAATATCTTTTCGTTCTTCTGGTAGGGCTTGTGCTGTAAAAGCGATAATCTTTACTGAACTGTCATATTTCTCACGTAGCTTTTTATAGAGATCCTTACCATTAATTTCAGGCATACGCATATCTGTGAAGATATGACTTAGTTTTTGATCATAAGGATAATTTAATGCCTCTTTAGGTGATTGAAAGCAGCTGTGATCAATGCCATATTTACTTAAAATGCTATGACAGAGGTCTAGTATGAAGTTGTCGTCATCAATTAACCAAACTGTGTTTTTGAAAGAAGATGCCGGTTTTAATGCCGAAAGAGTTGGTGAAGTGATTTGATCTGTTGATGATGTGGGTAGACTAAAGGTTACTGTAAAGACGGAACCTTTTTCTAAGATGCTTTTTACATCTATCTGGCCATTCATTGCCTTAACTAATGTTTTTACAATGGATAGCCCTAGTCCATTACCAAAATGGATGCCTGAGTCTGAATTAGTAGACTGTTCAAATTCGTCAAATATTTTATCGATATCTTCCGGCGGGATTCCCGGGCCGGTATCTTGAATCCGGTAATTAATATCAGTGTTTGTACCGTAATCTGTAGATGTAACCTGTAATAGGACTTCTCCCTCGTCAGTGAATTTTATAGCATTCCCAACCAGGTTAAATAGAATCTGCTTCAAACGGAATGCATCACCCAATACTAATCCATCACCCGCAATCCGTGTTGAAAGATTGAGTTCAATATTCTTTTGTTTGGCTTGCGGACGCATAGCTGTGGCTACTTCCTCTGCAAGATCATGTAGGTTGAGTACCTCTTTTTGAAAATGAAATTTTCCTGAATTAATGCGGTTATAATCCAGAACTTCATTTACAATCTGTAGCAGGTGTTGGGACGATTGGTATATAACATTGATTTTTTCTGCATCCTTGTTGGCGTATTTTAATTGCTCGGCATAGCCTATGATCGATTGTAAAGGCGTTCGTAATTCATGGCTCATATTTGAAAGGAAGCGTTGCTTTGCAGCACCATGATATTCAGCAGCATTTTTTGCGTTTTCCAGCGCCAGGCGGTAGTTTGCACCCTTTCTTAAGTCTGTTAATATAAAGTAAATCAATACTACAGAAATTAAAAAAAAGGATAATAGGATTAAGCTAATTCGCCTTACACTCTGATTTACTACGGTTCTGGCCTCTATGTTTTCAATTTCCATTTGGTGCATAGCTTCTTGTTCAACTTCGTGTAGAATATTGAACATATCACTTACCAGGATATTTCCAGCAAGGGTTAATTCCGTTTCGTGGTTTATAAATATTGCACTCTTTTGTCTTTGTCTGGCTTCAAGGTCCTGAATTGCCTGATCTATTTTAGCCTCTGCATTTTCATCACGAATGTTCATTATCGTGTCTGTTTTGACATTAAATTCTTCCTGAACTGTTTGTGGAACGTTTATTTGTGTGTTGCTTTCCGACTTGCTTTTAACACCGAAAAGCTTAGCGAAAAAACCTCGATCATCCTTTTCAACAGAAGGGGAGGAATCTATAGTTTTGGTTGTTATCTTCTTTTCTGTTGTAATGATTTTACTATCACCTTTAGGAACTTCCTGAATTAATGAACTAATGTTCTTGATTTGATTTGAGAAGGCTTGGTTATCTACTAGGTTTTTTCGCACCTGGATGTAGGAATTAAATAATTTATCGCGCTCGTTCAGTAAAATACGAATAGAATCAATACGTTTAGTCTGTAAACTATTAATGGGATATAGCCCCTTGAGGGTATCTAATGATTGGAGTATAAAATTAGATTCATTGGCAAAGCCACTATAGTTCTTGTGATTTAATACTTGAGCTCTCTGAACCTGATCTATTTGTAATATATCACGTGAAATACGACTTACCAGACGGAGTTTTTCGTTTGGAGTAGAGATTATATCAACTTTGTTCAGCATTTCATCGAAGGCAACCTTACTGATGAAATAAGCTAATCCCAATGCAATACCACAGGATATGATAACGAATACTACCTTTTGATATATATTGGATCCTGATTGATTTTTTGTTTTATTATCCATTCTTTACAAATAGAAAAGGCACAATAAATGTGCCTTTATTTATTTAACGAATAGCTGTGCTATTAATTATTTAGGAAAACGAACTTATTATCAAATACATCTAGTTTTATACTGCTGTCCTTACTTATTTTACCTGCTAATATTTCTTTTGATAGTTCGTTCAATACTCTTTTCTGTATAACACGCTTAAGCGGTCTTGCCCCAAATTGAGGATCGTAACCCAGCTGTGCAAGCCAATCCAAAGCTTCCGGACTTGCTTCAATTGTGATTCCCATTTCTGCTAATTGCTTTTGTAGGTTATTGAATTGCAGAGCAACTATTTCAGCTATTTCATCACGGGTTAATGGAGTAAACATAATTACTTCATCGATTCTATTGAGGAATTCTGGACGGATGGATTTCTTTAAGAGTTCAAATACGTCATTCCTAGTTTTAGCGATTACTTCTTCACGATTAAATTCATTTAGATCGGTAAAATTATCCTGAATAAGATGTGAGCCGATATTAGAAGTCATTATAATAATGGTATTTTTAAAATTAACAACTCGCCCTTTATTATCAGTTAAGTGACCATCATCCAATACTTGAAGTAAGATATTGAAAACATCCAGATGAGCCTTCTCTATTTCATCCAATAAGATTACTGAATAAGGGTGTCTTCGAACAGCTTCTGTTAGTTGACCTCCTTCTTCATAACCCACGTAGCCTGGAGGAGCTCCAATTAACCTTGAGACAGCGTGCCTTTCCTGGTATTCACTCATATCAATACGAACCATTAGGTGTTCGTCATTAAATAGGAACTCAGCTAAGGCCTTTGCTAATTCTGTTTTACCGACACCTGTGGTTCCCAAAAATATGAATGATCCGATTGGTCTCCGCTTATCACTAAGTCCGGCCCGAGAACGGCGGATGGCATCAGCGATGGCATCAATAGCTTCTGATTGACCTGCAACTCGTTTATGCAATTCGTCTTCTAGCTTAAGAAGCTTTTCACGTTCACTCTCTACCATCCTGGTAACAGGAATGCCTGTCCAACGAGAAACAACTCCAGCAATATCTTCTGCAGTTACTTCTTCTTTCAGCATTCTATTTTCTGATTGGTATTCTTCCAGGTCTTTTTTGAATTTTGTTACATTATCCTGAGCTTCTTTTACTCTACCATAACGGATTTCAGCAACACGGCCATAATCACCTGCACGTTCAGCTTGTTCTGCTTCCAATTTGTAATCTTCGATTTTCTGCATTTCCTGGTTAATCTGGTCAACGAGTGATTTCTCACTTTGCCAGGCTGCTCTTAAGGAATCGCGTTCACCAATTAAGTCTGAGATTTCCTGACTTAGTTCTTTAACCATTTTCTCATCCTTCTCACGCTTAATGGCTTCTCTCTCTATTTCTAACTGCATAATCTTTCTTTCGATTTCATCTACAGCTTCGGGAACGGAATCCATTTCTATACGTAATTTGGAAGCGGCCTCGTCCATCAGGTCAATTGCTTTATCTGGCAAAAAACGATCAGTTATATAACGTTGTGAAAGTTCCACTGCTGCTATGATGGCGTTATCCATAATACGGACTTTATGATGCGTCTCATAGCGCTCTTTCAACCCTCTAAGAATAGATATTGCATCTTGCGTATCAGGTTCATTTATCATAACAATTTGGAACCGACGTTCTAAGGCTTTATCTTTCTCAAAATACTTTTGATATTCATTTAAGGTAGTAGCTCCAATTGCCCTTAGTTCACCTCTGGCCAATGCGGGTTTTAAAATGTTTGCAGCGTCCATTGCACCCTCTCCGCCACCAGCGCCTATAAGAGTGTGAATTTCGTCAATAAAGAGGATAATCTCTCCATCACTCTCAGCTACTTCTTTAACAACTGATTTTAGCCGTTCTTCAAATTCGCCTTTATACTTAGCTCCGGCAATCAACGCACCCATATCTAAAGAATATACTGTTTTTGTTTTTAGATTTTCAGGTACATCACCCTTAATAATTCTATGCGCAATACCTTCTGCTATGGCTGTTTTACCAACACCTGGTTCACCTACTAATATGGGATTGTTTTTTGTCCGTCGCGATAATATTTGCATTACGCGTCTTATTTCTTCATCGCGACCAATAACAGGATCAAGTTTTCCTGATTCTGCATATTCATTTAAGTTACGTGCGTATTTATTTAAGGCATTATAAGTAGCTTCAGCATTCTGGTTAGTCACTCTGCTGTTTCCTCTTAACTCAGTAATTGCTATTTTTAGATCTTTTTCTGTTGCTCCCTGATCTTTTAGTAGGCCGGAAACTTTATCGTTTGAATCCAGTATAGCAAGAAGTAAATGCTCTACAGATACAAACTCATCTTTAAATTCTTTTAAATAGGATTGAGCCTTTTGAAGAATCGCATTGCTTGAATTGGATAGATAAACATTGCTTCCGCTTACCTTTGGAAAGCTATTGATTTGAGTGTCTAACGAATCACTTAAGTGATTAACGTTAACATTAAGTTTCTTTAGTAAATGATTAATAACGTTTTCATCTACAATAAGTAAAGCTTTCAAAAGGTGTGCAGGTTCAATTGCTTGTTGTTGATTTCCTATTGTTATTTCGGAAGCTTTTTGGATGGCTTCCTGTGCTTTTATTGTAAAGTTATTGAGATTCATAGTATCTTTTCTTATTCTAACATCAAAACATATACCATCTCGGATAGTTTGAATTTAGCTGAAATAATGGCGGGTAGGATTCCAAGCTAAATGAAAAAATGTCTGAGTTTAAGCTTTGTATCTTTCTTTATTCTATATTTGTGCTGCATTTGGTTAAAGATGATTGATATCATACTTTATTAAAAGGGAATTTGGTGAGAATCCAAAACTGTCCCGCAGCTGTAAGCTCTGTTAATCAGGTCTAATTATTGCCACTGTTTGTTTCTCAAAACGAATGGGAAGGCTAGATCGGAAGGAGCAAGTCAGAAAACCTGCCTGATGAATGAATTGTATAAAGGCTTTCGGGGATTGAAGTCAGATTCAGCTTGATATTTCGTCATGCTTAATTGCGTTGTGTTCGAACCCCTGTATTTAATTTAATTTTTGTGTCTAGAATTTATTTGTATTTAATTCTTTTCTTTCTTCCTTCTTTGCTTAAGGCTCAGGTGGATACAATGCATATAGATACATTAAAAAAAGTTGAAATAACCCGGCCAGCCTTCTATAAAGAAGAAGCTTCTGCAATGCCGGTGCAGCACCTGTCCAAAAAAGATTTAGATAATTTAAACAGTATTTCCGTTTCAGATGCTATAAAGTTCTTTTCAGGTGTTCAGGTTTTGGATTATGGAGGAATAGGTGGTATGAAAACTATAGATGTTCGAAGTTTAAGCTCCAATCATACATCTATTTTCTATAATGGTATTGCTATTAATAATGCTCAAAACGGACAAGTTGATTTAGGAAAGTTCTCATTAGACAATATTGAATCGATCACTCTGTTTAACGGTCAACAAACTAAATTATTAATTCCTGCGAAAGCTTTCTCTTCGGCATCGACCTTATTATTGGAGGCACAAAAGCCTTTATTTGAAGAAGGGAAGACTTATCACTTTAAAATAGGCACGCGAATTGGAGATTTCGGTTTGTTTAATCCCTCATTTTTATGGCAACAAAAGGTCTCGGAAAATACAAGTCTGAGCTTTAATACAGAGTGGGTTAAAGCTAATGGCCGTTATGATTTTTATTATGCAAGGGGAGATGTTGATACATTGATTAATCGGCAAAACTCTGATGTGGATGCTTTGCGGTTAGAAGCAGCTCTTACAGGTATGCTGAATGATAGTAGTACATGGGAAGTGCGTCTTTATAATTATATATCAGAAAGAGGATTGCCCGGAGCAGCAGTCGATAATAACTACTATTCTAATGATCGGCAATGGGATAAAGATTTCTTTGTTCAGGGTAGATGGGAGAAGAAGTATAATGATCTTTATAGTTTGTTAATCAATGGGAAATTTGATCGTTTAGATTTACGTTACAAGGATCCCGATTTCCACAACACACAAGGTTTTCTGGAAAATAACTATAATCAAAAGGAGGTTTACCTTTCAGCTGCTAATTTATTTGTTTGGTCCAATTCTTTAAAATCCTCTTTGTCAGCAGATTATTTCTATAATAAATTAGATGCTGACTTAATGGGTTTTGCTTATCCTGAAAGACATACTCTATTAGTTAATGCAGCTATTGAGTGGCAAAAGAATAACTTTCAAATTCAAGCTAATGGATTAACAACGATATTAAAGGAGAATGTACGGGTAGGTAATAGTGCAGGAGGAAAACAAGTATTCAGCCCTTCTATATCTGTATCGTGGAAACCATTTTTGGATCAGAACCTCTACGTTCGCTCATTCTTTAAATCGATTTTCAGAGCTCCGACTTTTAATGACTCTTATTATACAATTATCGGTTCTACAAGTCTGAATCCCGAATATGTAAATCAATATGACCTTGGTTTTACCTGGCAAAAAGCATTCAATAGCCGGTTTCAACAAGTAACGTTTAAGGTTGACGCTTATCATAATCGTATTAAGGATCGTATTACAGCCATTCCTTTAGCCAATTTATTCAGGTGGTCAATGGTTAATTTAGGACGGGTAGAGATTAATGGTATTGATCTTGGAGTATCGGGTAATGCAGCCTTGGGTGCGGACGTTAATCTCGATTTTGGAGTCAATTATACCTACCAAAAAGCTTTAGATAAGACAGCAAATGGTGCTAATTTTAATCAGTTTATACCTTATGCTCCGAAAAATAGCGGATCGGGTTTTGTCGCAGTTGTGTATAAGGCATTCGGATTGAATTACAATACGCTTTATACGGGAGAGCGCTATAGTTTGAGACCCAATATTCTCACCAATAAAATGGAAGACTGGTTCATTCAGAATCTCTCTGTTTCGTACAAGAATAAATTGGCTAAGATGAATTATAAGGTTTTAGCAGAAGCTAATAACATCGCAAATATTAACTATACTGTTATTAGGAACTACCCGATGCCTGGCAGGAACTATCGTATAAGCTTTCAAATTTCTTATTAAATAATATATATCATCATGAAAATTAATTTTAAAATTTCCCGTTTAGCAACTTTTATGTTGCTGTCTGCTTTTCTTGCTTCTTGTTCAAAGGATAAGCCTTTTACTCCGGAGGAGCAGTTAGATCCGATAAGTGGAGTTTATGTGCTTAATGAAGGAGATTTTCGAGCAAATAATGCTAGTCTTTCTTATATTGACTTTTTAACAGAGAATATCACACTAGATATTTATGGAACAGCAAACTCTTCAGATCCAACTAAACCAAAAGCATTGGGTGACTTAGCCAATGATATGGGCATTTATGGAAGTTTGTTGTATGTTGTTGTTAACGAGTCTAATAAGATTGAAATATTAAATGCTTCCAATGCTAAGATTGTAAAAACGATTAACGTTGATCAACCTCGTAGTATAGCTTTTCATAGTGGGAAAGCTTTCATTACTTCGTATAAGAACAATGTATTTGTTTTGGATACTCTCAGCAAAACAGTAATCGCTGAGATTCCTGTAGGCAGAACTCCGGAACAAATTGTTGCCTCCGGAAATAGATTATATGTAGCTAATGCCGGGTGGGCAGATGCTAATACCGGTGGAGAGTATGATAATACTGTTTCAGTAATTGATCCGGTTTTATTGAAAGAAGAAAGTAAGATCACGGTTGCTGGTAATATTGATCAGGTCTTTGCAGATGGAAAAGGTAAAGTGTACGTAAACTCAAGTGATATTTATGATGCAAGTTGGAGTACTATTGTGGAGCCTTCTCGTTTATATAGAATAGATACTAAAACAAATAAGGTAGACAAAGAATATGAATTCGGCGCTCATTTGATGGCATTTACTCAAAATGAGGCATATTTAGTAAGTAGTAATTATAAAGCAGGTGACGAGACCCTTTTAGAAATGGATTTGGCAACTGAGACTTTAAAGGAGTCTGACATTTTTAAAGGAATTGAACTGGATCACATTTACGGTCTGGCAATCGATTCTGATAATGGGAATATCTGGCTTTCAGATGCCCAATATTCACAATTAGGTAAAGTTCGTCGTTATAATAAGAAACTGAATAAAGTTGATCTAACTTATACTGCAGGAGCTTTCCCTTCTACATTTGCTTTTAAAAGATAATTTTTTGATAAGTTTAAAATAGAAGGGGATCGCCATTAGCGATCCCCTTCTATTTTATTATAATTTTTTCTATCTGCTATTCCTATCACTACGAGCTCTACTTTGACTCGGCTGTGTGCTTCTTCCAGAAGCAGCAGCTGATGAACCCTTCGATGAACTAGAACTACTAACTGTTCTTGTTGCTGTTGGACGAGTTGTTGCCGCTGCTTGACGAGCAGGTGCACTTCTTTGTGTTGTAGAACGACTCTGTGTTGCAGAAGAACTTCGTGCTGTAGCTTGCTGTCTAACAGGAGTAGTAGCTCTGCTTTGTGTATTGTTATTTTGACGTTGCGCAGGAGCTGTTGAACGTACAGGGTTGGTTGCAGTCGGACGTTGCGTTGTTGGACGAGTCGTAGCTGAAGAACCTTGATTGGTGTTGGAATTTCCAGAATTGCTTCGTACAGTGGTTGAACGACCTTGTTCGGGCCGGGTAACTGTTCTTCCTGTGTTATTCGTAACATTAGGCCTTTCAGAGCTTCTTGGTGCTACTGCTGTTGGACGTTCATTCCTTTTGATATCGCTAGTATTTGCAACACGAGATGGTCTGCTTGTTGTACGAGTAGCTTGATTGATCTGTGGACGGTAAATTGAAACCGATCTTGAATCAATAATAGCTCTGCCAGGGCGATTACTATTATTTACATTATAGACTCTAACAGGAGTACGGGTTACACGAGCTAAATCGTTCCTTCCGGGTCCGCCATAATAATTGCGGTTATTATAAACATATACATTGTTTATAATGGTGGTGCGATTATAGAAGGTATTGTACCTGTTAAATGGCGTGTAATAGCTGTAGATACGTGGACTAAAGAAGTAACGTTGAGGTACGAATACCCAGTGGCTTAATGGTATATTGATGCTAAGACCAAAGCTTACTCCAGGTCCGAGAGGTGCCCAGCCATATTGTCCACCACCCTGACGCCAGGATACCCATGCTGGTCCCCATTCGTATCCGGGAACCCAAGCCCAACCATAACTGTTATCATATACCCAATTGCCATAGTGGAAGGGAGCCCATCCCCAGTCATAATCAGAATACCAGGTATTTCCATATTCTGTATTGATCCAATGTCCATTTGTGGCATAAGGTCTAAAATCTCCTCTTACATCAGGCAGCCAGATATATCCATATTGGGGATCATTTATCCACTGTCCGTAAGGAGAAAGTTCATCATAAAAAAGTTGGAACGAAACTTGATCGTTTTGTGCCTGAACTTGTTTGAGCCCGGTACCTAGAAAGAGGAAGATAACTGAAAGGCTGAGAATTATTTTATTTATGTTTTTCATGTCTTTATCGATTATTATTCAAAGTTTCTATCTCTATGACAAAGTCTATATGATTAAGGTTTAATTATAGTTAAATAATAATTAATATTTGTTAAGTATTTATTAACAGATAAAATTAAATAAGTTCTCTATTTATGCTGTTTTAATAATATAACTTTTAATTTTGCCAGATATTACTGTAGAGCTAAAATTATCATTTTAATGTATGTAAATGATTTCAAAGACGATTGATAAATACCTTGTAGATTTAGCTGAAATACACCGTTTCGTGATGCGCTTTTTTAGAGAGGTTTTCGTAGGGCCTTTTGAATTTAAAGAAATTATTCGCCAGTGCTATGAAATAGGTGTAAAATCTCTTCCATTAATTTCTTTAACAGGTTTTATTATCGGGATAGTTTTCACAAAACAATCTCGTCCTTCCTTAGCAGATTTTGGAGCCCAGGCGATGCTTCCTGCACTAATTGCCATTGCTGTTATTAGAGCTCTGGCTCCTTTGGTTACTGCTTTAATCGCTGCAGGTAAAGTTGGTTCACAGATCGGAGCAGAATTGGGATCTATGAAAGTTTCAGAACAAATTGAAGCAATGGAAGTATCGGGAACAAATCCTTTTAAGTTTTTAGTTGTTAGCAGGGTAGTGGCTACCTCTATAATGATACCCGTTCTTGTGTTTTATACGGCTTTTGTAGCATTGATGGGTGCACAAATGAATATAGCGCAAAATGAGGCAACTACTATAACTGTTTTTTTTACCGAAGTATTTGATGCAATAACCTTTAGAGATGTTTTTTCATCACTTATTAAGTCTTTTGTATTTGGATTTACTATTGGTATTGTAGGTTGCTTTCAAGGCTATACTTCGTCTAAAGGGACGGAGGGAGTGGGTAGAGCTGCTAACTGGGCGGTAGTAATGTCTATGTTCTTGATTTTTATAGAAGAGTTACTGATTGTTCAAATATTACAACTAATACCGCAATAATGAAAAAGGTAAAAGAGTTTATAAAATACGATGAACCGGTTATTACGATTCGTGATCTATATAAATCTTTTGGTGATTTGCATATTTTGCGCGGAGTAGATCTGGATTTGTATCAAGGTGAGAATTTAGTTGTTTTAGGTAGATCCGGAACTGGCAAATCTGTGTTAATCAAAATTATTGTTGGCTTATTACAAGCTGATAGTGGTATGGTTGAGGTTTTAGGGCATTCTTTGAGAGATATTTCCATTAAGGACTTACAAGCGTTACGTTTGAAGGTTGGGTTCTCATTTCAAAGCAGTGCACTTTATGATAGTATGACGGTTCGTGAAAATCTTGAGTTTCCGTTAGTTCGTGTAAACAGAAATTTAACTCGTAAGGAAATAAATACAGCAGTAACGACTGTACTCGAGGCAGTAGATCTATTACAATCTATTGATCAGATGCCATCGGAGCTTTCTGGTGGCCAACGTAAACGTATTGGTATTGCCAGAACGTTGATTCTACGGCCTGAAATAATGCTTTATGATGAACCTACAGCTGGGCTTGACCCCATAACTTGTATAGAAATTAATAAGTTAATAAATGAAGTTCAAGATCGCTTTGAGACTTCATCCATTATTATTACCCATGATTTAGCTTGCGCGAAGAGTGTTGGCGATCGTATTGTAATGTTACTTGATGGAACTTTTGAGAGACAAGGAAACTTTGATGATATTTTTGATACGGATGATCCAAGGGTTAAGCCGTTTCGTGATTATAATTTTATAGAATAATATGAAATCAGAAGAAAGAAAACGTTCGATAATTGTTGGCTTATTTGTCTTTGTAGGCATTGTTATTTTATTGGCAGGAATCTTCATAATTGGAGGTCAGCAGAATCGATTCGGAAATGTAGTACATGTAACAGCTGTTTTTGATAATGTTGGGGGATTGAAGAAGGGTGGAAATGTTTGGTTTTCAGGAGTGAAGATAGGAACCATTAGAGAGGTCAATTTTACAGAAAACCGGCAGGTAGAGATTGATATGGTTATTAATGATGCATCTAAAGAATATGTTCGAAAAGATGCAGTTGCTGTTATTAGCTCAGAAGGCTTTATTGGTAACAAAATGATCGTAATTGAAGGCGGGAGCAGTGATATGCCATTTATAGAAAATGGAGATAAATTACGGTCGAAAGAAGGAAATGATACTGAAGCTATGATGGCTACGCTGCAGGTAAATAATGAAAACCTTGTTTCAATAACTGATGATATTAAAAATCTTAGTGAAAAGGTAAGAAGGGGCGAGGGTACAATTGGTGCATTTTTTACAGATTCAATGATGGCTGTAAATATGAAGGCAATGATGTTGAACTTAAATCAGGCTGCTTTGAACTCAAGGAGAGTTTCAGAGAATCTGGAAAGATTTACTGCTCAGTTAAACAATGAAGGAGGTCTGACAAATGATTTATTAACAGATACTGTAGTATTTAAAAGTCTTAAAGCTTCCGTTGCTCAATTAGAAAGCGTTACTCAAAATGCATCTGATCTGACTAAGAATTTAAGCGATGCAAGTAGTAAACTTAATGATAGTGATAATGCCTTAGGATTATTGCTAAATGATCCTGCTACTGCTGATCAGTTGAAACAAACGATGGGTAATCTAGAATCAAGCACTTATAAACTTGATAGAAATATGGAAGCTTTACAATCTAATTTCCTATTTCGTGGTTTCTTTAGAAAAGAAGCGAAAAAGGCTGAAGCCGCTCTGAAAGATTCAATAAAAAATAGTAATCAATAAAATTTTAAGGAATATTCATAAACTTATGAGTCTGTAATGAAACTTCCCATTTAGGGTTATTCATTACATATTCAATAATAAGTGGAGTCATTTTAGCGGCATTTGACCATTCCGGTTGTAAATAAAGCTTGCAACCAGAGGATACTAGCTTCGCATAATCTTCTGCCCATTGAAAATCACTTTTATTAAAAATAATGATCTTTAATTCATGTGCAAAAGGGGTAATGTCTGGTCGGGGTGATTTGAATTTTTTTGGAGACAGACATATCCAGTCCCATTGTCCAGAAAGAGGATATGCTCCTGAAGTCTCAATAAAGGTTTGTATTCCATTTTCTTTTAACTTTCTGGTGAGATATTCCATGTTATAAATGAGAGGTTCCCCACCAGTCACAACTACTGTTTTTGCAGGATATTGTTTAGCGTGTTCCACTATTTTATCAGCAGCAGTTAAAGGGTGAATAGAAGCATCCCAGCTTTCTTTTACATCACACCAATGGCAGCCAACATCACAACCTCCTAAACGAATAAAATAGGCAGCTTTGCCTGTATTATAACCTTCGCCCTGAATTGTATAAAACTCTTCCATTAAAGGAAGTAAAGTGCCATCTTCTGGAACTGGATTATTCATTAGTAGATTTCCTTTTTCGCCGACTTTAACGTGTTTTTTAATAACCCAACAATAGTCATTAGCCCAACACCACCAGGTACCGGACTGATCCAAGAGCTTTTAGACGCAACATTCTCGAAATCAACATCACCAAATAGTTTATAGCCTGATTTTGTTTCAGAAGATTGTTCCCTATTAATTCCAACATCAATTATGATAGCGCCGTCTTTTACCATATCAGCAGTGACAAAGTTCTTTTTTCCTATAGCTGCAACAATGATATCAGCTTGTTTAATAAATTCAGGCAGATTCTTTGTTTTGCTATGCGTTAATGTAACTGTACAATTGCCGGGCTGGCTATTACGGGCAAGTAAAATGCTCATTGGGCTACCAACAATATTGCTTCTGCCAACTACTACAGCATGCTTTCCAGCCGTTTCTATTTGGTAGTATTCCAACATTAACATAATACCATAAGGAGTAGCGGGAATAAAACAAGGCAGGTTCCGCATCATTCTGCCTAAGTTGACTGGATGAAAACCATCTACATCTTTTCTATAATCAATTGTTTCGGTAATTTTTTCTGGATCAATGTGTTTAGGTAAAGGGAGTTGTACGATTAATCCGTCTACATTTTCATCAGCATTAATCTCTCTTATTTTCTGTAGAACTTCTTCCTCAGAAACACTTTCATCATAGCGAACCAAAGAAGATTGAAAGTTTACTTTTTCACAATTCTTCATCTTACTGGCAACATAGGTTTCACTTCCACCATCATTACCAACGAGAATGGCAACCAGATGTGGCTTTCTGCCATTTTTATTAAAAAAGTCAAGAGCTTCTACAGCAATATCTTCTTTGATTTTTGCTGAGACAAGTTTACCGTCTAATAATTCCATTGTATCTTTTAGTCTAATTTTAATACTGCCATGAAAGCGGATTGTGGAATTTCCACATTCCCTACCTGGCGCATTCTCTTTTTACCCTTTTTTTGCTTTTCAAGAAGTTTACGTTTTCTGGAAATATCACCACCATAACATTTAGCGGTTACATCTTTACGTAATGCCCGAACGCTTTCTCTTGCTATGATTTTCGCACCGATAGATGCTTGAATTATAATTTCGAATTGTTGGCGTGGAATCAGTTCTTTTAGTTTCTCACAGATTCTTTTTCCAAAATCATAAGAGTTACTTCTATGTATTAGTGAAGAAAGAGCATCTACTGGTTCTGAATTTAAGCGAATATCCAATCGAACTAAGTCGGATTGCTGATAGCCAATTTGATGGTAATCAAAAGACGCATAGCCTTTTGATATTGTTTTTAATTTATCATAAAAATCAAAAACGATTTCTCCCATTGGCATTTCGAAAATCAATTCAACCCGATCAGAAGTAAGATAGGATTGATTTATAATCATTCCTCTTTTCTGAATACATAATGACATTACGGGACCAACATAATCCGATTTTGTAATAATACTTGCCTTAATATAGGGTTCTTCAATATATTGAATTTTGCTTATATCAGGTAAATCAGATGGGTTGTTAACTTTTATTTCACCATCTTTTGTTGTGTGCGCAATGTAAGAAACGTTAGGGACAGTAGTTATTACTGTCATATCAAATTCTCGCTCCAGCCTTTCTTGAATAATTTCCATGTGAAGCATGCCAAGAAAACCACAACGGAATCCAAAACCTAAAGCTGCAGAAGATTCAGGTTCAAATACAAGCGACGCATCATTCAATTGCAAACGATGCATACTTTCTCTAAGTTCTTCATAATCTTCCGTATCTACAGGATAGATTCCAGCAAATACCATTGGCTTAACTTCTTCAAAACCTTGAATAGCTACAGTACTAGGTCTTAAGACATTGGTTATGGTATCTCCAACTTTCACTTCTCGAGCCTCTTTTATGCCCGAAACGATATAACCAACATCACCAGTTGATATTTTATCTTTAGGTGCCTGAGTAAGTTTTAACGTTCCTACTTCATCTGCATAATACTCTTTACCAGTAGCTATAAATTTTACTCGGTCTCCTTTTTTTATTTCTCCGTTCTGAACTTTAAAGTAAGCCATAATTCCACGAAAGGAATTATATACCGAATCAAATATCAGCGCTTGTAATGGAGCGTCCGGATCACCGACAGGTGCAGGAACCCTTTTTACAATAGCTTCTAATATCTTATCAACTCCCAATCCGGTTTTTCCTGATGCGGGAATAATATCTTCTCGATTTCCACCTATTAAATCAATGATCTGATCTTTTACTTCTTCCGGCATGGCACCAGGCAGATCCATTTTGTTTAAAATCGGGATTATTTCAAGATCATGCTCCATAGCCAAATATAGATTGGAGATGGTTTGTGCTTGAATACCCTGAGAAGCATCCACAATCAATAAAGCACCTTCACAGGCAGCTATTGAACGTGAAACTTCATATGAAAAATCAACGTGTCCGGGAGTATCAATTAAATTGAAAATATATTTTTGACCTTCAAAGATATAGTCCATCTGAATTGCATGGCTCTTAATGGTAATACCACGTTCTCTTTCTAAGTCCATATTATCCAATACCTGGTTTTGAGACTCACGTTGAGTTACTGTATGAGTATGTTCCAATAAGCGATCAGCGAGGGTACTTTTACCATGATCGATATGGGCAATAATACAAAAATTGCGAATATGCTTCATTTAAGGGAATAAGAAATGCGTTTTAAAAGGCAAAGATAAATCTTTGATTTGTAAAACGAGCAGAATTATTTCCGATGGATGATATTTCATCGCATATCGTATTTATATGCGGTTTAAATTTCTTGATTTAAACCCATCTTTTATAAAACTTTCTTAAAATTATCAGAATGCTCTTTGGTTAAAATACCTAAAACTGAGTATTGGACGTATAGCACTTATGGAATATATTCGTGAAAAAATAACCTTTAACCTATTTTATTATGAATAAAATGATTGTATGTATCCTTTCTGCAAGTTTAATTTTTTGCGGATTGAGTTTTAGTATAGCTCAAACAAGTCGGCTTCAAAAGGATGAAACAACAAATGCCAGACAGCTTAACAATCAGGAAACAGATATTGGCTCTAATTTGGTAAAAGTCAACTTGGCAGCTCTTCCGATTAGCAATTTTTCTTTTCAATATGAACGGGCAATTACAAACAAAGTTTCAGCTGCCATTGGTTTACGATTAATGCCACAAGGAAATCTTCCACTCAAGTCGGCTATAGAAAAATTAATTAATGATGATGAAGCCTGGGAAAATTTTCAAAAGCTTGAAATGAAAAATTTTGCCATCACTCCAGAGGTTCGTTTTTATACCGGAAATGTGTTCCGAGGTTTTTATATTGCTCCTTTTGTAAGATATGCAAGTTATAATGCCAAAATGCCGTATAGTTTTGAATATGAAGATACAATTAATGGTTTCCAAGAAGAAGAGATTCCTCTGGATGGCAGAATATCAGCTTTTACAGGAGGATTAATGATTGGTGCTCAATGGCAACTAAGTAAATTTATTTATCTAGATTGGTGGATGTTAGGGCCGCATTTTGGATCAGCAAAAGGTAATATCTCGGGTAATAAATCTCTATCGCAAGAGGAACAAGATGGTTTACGCGATGAACTTGGAAATTTGGATGATGTCTTTTTTATAGATGGTTATGAAGTTAACTCTTCAGGTGCTCATATAAATATTAAAGGACCTTGGGGCGGTGTAAGAGCAGGCGTTGCTTTAGGATTACGTTTTTAAGTTCTCTTACTTTTCCATTAGCAGAATTATTCTTTAGGCGGAATATTTCCTGGTTCTTTCTTAGTGATAGATACTTTTTGTGGTTTTCTTTTGATTATTAATGTAGTTTGAGCCGTTAAATGAATCTTGTCAGGCTCACCGATTAAAAATCCAAAGTGTGAAAGAGATGGAATAGAATCCAATATTACTTTCGTAATAGCAATTAATGGAAGAGCCAGGATTAAACCGGCCAAACCGAACAACATTCCACCTAATAATAGACCAACAATAGACATTAATGGGTTAATACTTACTTTGCTCCCCACTATATTAGGAGTTATTAAGTTGGCTTCTAAGAATTGAACGACTTGAAACCAAATAATAACACCTATTGAATACAAGGCACTGTCTTTGGTAGCAATGGCAAATAATGCAGGTAAGAGAGAACCGATTGCTATACCAATATAAGGAATGAGCATCAATAGGGCAGCCAATATTCCGAAGAACCATGCATAGCTTATTCCCATTACTATCAATCCTATTGTATTTAATATTGCGACAATACCCATTACAGTAATTAATCCTACCAGATAATTTTGAACTACGTTATAAATGTTATTTAAAATAGCATTTACTCGTTCCTTACCGACTGACTTAAAAGAGATTAAGAAGAACTCGCGAAAGAAGTCGCGGTAATACAACATAAAGAATACAAATAATGGGACCAATACTACACTCGACAGAATTCCTCCAATAGAACTAAATGCTGTTTGTATATAGGTAGTTGCGTTAGATAATGCATTGTCTGTAAATTCGTGAAATTTCTGCGAAATAATAACATCGGTTAATCCTAATTTCGTATTTGCCCAGTTTAAAATAACGGTAAGTATACCCTGAAATTTATCGGCCATATCATCGCCATTTTTTCCAATATTAAGTGTTTGGTTTACAATTAGATAAATGAGCCCGGCAATCACGATAATGCCAATAATAACAGCAATAATTGAAGACAACAGGCGTGGAAATTTCCATCTTTCCATCCGTTTTGATAAAGGATATAATGTAATGGCAAATAACATACTAAAGAGCAAGGGCACCAAGACGCTTTGTAAGCAGTACATGATTAAAATAATTAAAACGATGCTAATTAACCGTGCCGCTACTGTAAAGACAGAAGATTGAGAAAGAGGATTTTGCTCCATATTATTAATTCAGTTAGAGTACTACGTAATATAATACTACGTAAAAAAACTTTTGAAATGAAATTGAAAGCTCATTATAAAAGAATAGCCGATAACAAGACCTAAAATCTGCTTATGGGAATTGTTGTATAAATTTTTGAATAGTAATTGTTTAGCCATTTATTTATAAATAAAGCCCGATGGATTATTTTGTGCATCCTGTTTTATATAGAACTCCAAAAATCACTTTCCTAACCTCAACAAAAGATTTACCTATTAGTTTTGAAAAAGAAAATGATCGAAAAGGAAAATGATCCATTGTACAAATCGTGGCATAAAAGTTTTAGTAACTTTATTGTATTAATTTTTAAAAGACAATTCAAGTAAATTATGACAAAGAAATTCATAAGTATAGTGTTATTTTTCTTTTTATCCTTTGCTGCCTTTGCGCAGACAGATTTACTAAGACAACAAATTGAACAAATCCTTATATCAAAAAAGGCAACTGTAGGAGTTGCAGTCTTTGGTTTTGAAAAAGGAGATACATTAAGTGTTAATAACCAGGTGCATTATCCATTACAAAGTGTTTTTAAGTTTCATATTGCTTTAACAGTATTAGATAAAGTAGATAGAAGAGAACTATCGTTAAATCAAAGAATATTAATTAAGAAAAGCGATCTGTTACCGAATACCTGGAGTCCTATACGAGATGATTACCCAAATGGTAATGTCCAGCTTACCTTAGCTAAAATTATAGAGTATACAATTGCACAAAGTGATAATAATGGATGCGATATTCTTTTAAGGTTAATTGGAGGTCCAGAAACTGTAAACGACTATATACACAAAATTGGTGTTAATGATTTCTCTATCAAGGTCAATGAAGAAGAAATGCATAAAGAATGGAATGTTCAGTTTTTAAACTGGACAACACCTATGTCAACAATTGAAGTATTACGCAAATTTTACACAGGCAATATTTTATCGAAAGAAAGCTATGACTTTCTATGGAAAACAATGGTAGAAACCAAGACTGGAGAGAAGAGAATAAAAGGGAAATTGCCGGCAGGAACGATAGTTGCTCACAAAACGGGTACTTCCGATACAAATGAAGAAGGAATAACTGCTGCGATTAATGATATAGGAATTATTACTTTACCAACAGGAGAACACGTTGCAATAAGTGTTCTTGTCTCCAATTCAAAAGAGAATCAAGAAGTTAATGAAGAGATCATTGCTGATGTCTCAAAGGCAGTATGGGATTGGTTTTTAAATGGAAAAGCCATTCTTAAATAATCGCGAAACTATTAAGCTACTGTCTTGTTTACTAAAGACAAATTGTTTATTAAATAAAATAACTATGGCATTATGGAACAAATGAATGTTGATGATGTATTTAAAATAACGATTGATTTTGAAGCAGAAGGACTACCAAAAACTGTAAAGATATTTCAACCTGTATTGTTTAATGAAGGAGAAGGATTTCGCTGTGTGCTTGGTCCTGATCTGCAAAAAGGTATTGTTGGTTACGGCGATTCATTAGATGAAGCTTTGCTTGATTGGGATGAAAGCCTTAAAGACCGGATTAAGTCTAAGAGCGCCAACGATGAAGTTGCTCAATATGTAATTGATACATTAAATACTTCTGTTAATGATGTTTGGTAATTGTCGGTATTAAAAAAGCCATTCTATGTAATTAGAACGGCTTAGTGTGTGTCCCCGACGAGATTCGAACTCATATCATCAGAACCGGAATCTGACATTCTATCCATTGAACTACGGGGACGGTGCGCAAAGATAGAATAATCAACCGTTTATTTCAAACATTGCAGCATTCTTCCGAACAAGCTTTTATTTCCATCCACCGCCTAGTGAACGGTAAAGATCTACAACTGCAGTTAACTGCTCTAAGCGGTCATTAACACTTGAAAGCTGGGCTTGTAGTAAACTTTGTCTGGCTGTAATTACTTCCGTATAATTTGCAAAGCCGTTTTCAAGAAGTTCTTGAGAATAGTCTGCAGCTTTCTGAAGAGCATCTGTTTGTTTTGCCCGGATCGTTATTTTTTGTTTAGCTGTTTCGTATAAAGATAAAGCATTTGAAACCTCTTGTCCGGCAATTAAAAGAGTATTTCTAAAGTTTAATAAAGCATCTTCCTGTTGTGCCACCGCAACTTCTAAACGAGTTTTATTCGCACGACGATTAAAAATGGGCTGCATTAAGCCTCCGCCTATACTTGCTATAAAAGCAGCAGGATCTAATAAATTATTTAAATTCTGTGAATTGAATCCAGCAGATCCGGTAATAGAAAGAGTGGGATAGAAGGATGCTCTTGCTACGTTTGTTAATTCAAATTGTGATCTGAAGTTTAGCTCTGCTTGCATTACATCAGGACGGTTAGCCAATAATTGAGCAGGTATTCCTGCATTGAGAGAACTCAAAGTTGGCTGGTTTATTAATTCACCTCGTTCAATACCGCCAGGAACAGAGCCTATCAGTATACTTAATGCGTTTTCCGTTTCTTTAATAGCTTGTTTAAGGTCAGGGATGGTTACCTCGGCAGCATAACGTTGTGCTTCACTTTGTACAACTGCTGCTTCAGTGACAGTTGCTGCTTCTTTTAAAGCTTTCATCGTTGTTACCGTTGTATCCCAGTTCATAACGGTCTGTTCAGTAATCTGTAGTTGCTGATCCATTGCCAATAGACGGTAATAATAAGTGGCAATGGAAGATATCAAGCCTGTTTGTATTGCTTTTGCCGCTGTTTCGGTTTGAAGTAAATTTGCAAATTCTGCTCTTTTACTGCTGCTTAATCTGCCCCAAACGTCAAGTTCCCAAGCGGATGATGCACCCAGACTATATTGTGTTCTTGAACTGCTGCCTCCCATACGTTGAGATTCTGCCAATCGAGATTGAGTTAGCCCTGCACTTAGATATAAATCTGGCAGCAAAGCAGCTTTGCTTTGGTTAAAATAGGCTTGCGCTTGTTGAATACGTGTATAAGCTGATAATAGATCCAGGTTATAATTTAATCCTCTTTGAATCAGGCTTTGTAATGCAGGGTCTGTAAATACCTCATCCCAGCTTAAATGTGCAATTGTATTAGTATCTGTTGTAGTTACATCTCTATAAAGGCTATCTGTGCTGATCTCAGGCGTCTGATAACGTTTAGTTACCGAGCATGAAGATAAGATGCCGATGAAAGATACGAAGAGTATAGAGCTTAAAACTCGCTTAGTCATAATCTTATTATTAAACATAATCCGTATTACTGTTTGAGGTGTCTTCAATTGCTGCTTGAGGTTTTCCACTAATACGTTCCTGTAAGCCTTGAAAAATAACAAATAGAGTAGGAATTACAAATACACCAAAAATAGTTCCGATGAGCATTCCGCCTATTGCACCAGTACCGATCGCCCGGTTACCTACTGCACCTGCACCACTTGATAGCGCCAATGGTATCAGACCAAATATAAATGCAAAAGAAGTCATTAGAATAGGTCTTAAACGAGCTTGTGCTCCTTCCAGTGCTGCCTGAACAATTGGCATTCCATTCCTTCTCCTTGCTATCGAGAATTCTACAATCAAAATTGCATTCTTCGCTAGTAAGCCCACCAGCATTATCAAACTGATCTGGAGATAAATATTATCTGTAACTCCGAATAGATTGGCAAAAATATAAGTTCCTGCTAAACCCATTGGTAGTGATAGTAATACAGCAAATGGCAATATGTAGCTTTCGTACTGCGCACTTAAGAGTAAATACACGAATACGATAACCAATAAAAATATAAATAAAGTTTGGCTACCTGCAGAAATCTCTTCCCGGGTTAATCCCGAAAATTCAAAAGCATATCCTACTGGTAAAGATGTTGCGGCCACTTCTTCGATAGCCTTAATTGCATCTCCCGAGCTATAGCCAGGATTAGGTGAACCCTGAATCCTGATGGCAGTATACAGGTTGAATCGTGAAATCGACTGTGGTCCGTATACTTTATTAAGTGTAATGAAACTACTTATAGGAGCCATATCCCCATTTTTATTCCTTACGAAGATGGCATTTAAACCTTCTGGATTAGCTCGGTATTCAGGTTCTGCCTGATACATTACCCGATATTGTTTTCCAAATTGATTGAAGTTAGAAGCATAAGATCCTCCATAATAACCTTGCATGGTACCAAGGATATCGTTCACAGTAAAACCAGCTTCTTTGGTTTTCTCAACATTCACTTCAATTTCATATTGAGGGAAGTTGGGATCAAAAGAGGTAGTCGCTGATTGAATTTCAGGACGCTCGCTTAGTGCAGAGATAAAATCTGTACCCACTTTGTTGAAAGTTGTTATATCAGAACCCGTACGATTTTGTAATTGAAACTCGAAACCTTGCGAGTTACCGAAGCCCTGAATAGGAGAAGGTGTAAAGAAAATAACCCGAGCTTCTTTGATATCTTTTGTTTTTGCAATCAGTTTTCCAATGATCGATTGAACATCTTGCCCTTCACCCTTACGTTGGTCCCAACTTTTTAGCTTAACAATTAACATCGCATAACTACTACCTTGTCCGCTAATTTGTCCATTTCCTGTTACCCTTAAGACATTCTCTACTTCGGGTATGGATTGAACGATTTTTTCTACTTCAATCGAAACAGCTTCTGTGCGTTCCGAAGAAGATGAAGCGGGTAAGGCAATATCTACGTTGATAGAACCGGTGTCTTCAGTCGGTACGAAAGCAGTAGGCGTTACTAATGTTAGGTAGTAGAATAATCCTCCAAAGGCTGCAATGCCTACTAAAGCGATCCATTTTCTATCAATTAACGCGGAAACGGATTTCTTATATTTATGAGTAGTAGCATCAAAAGCTACGTTAAAGGCAGAATAAAACCGTTCAACAAAGTTTTGCTTTTTATGTTCTTCTGAATGAGGCTTTAGAAAGAGTGCACAAAGAGCCGGACTCAATGTTAAGGCGTTAACAGCTGATATAATAATAGCTACAGCCAGAGTTAACCCAAATTGTTGATAAAACACGCCGGCGGATCCGGTAATAAAACTAATCGGAACGAATACGGCAGCCATGATCAGTGTAATGGAAATGATAGCGCCTGTAATTTCACCCATTGCATCTTTTGTTGCAGCAAGGGAGGAAGTGTAACCTTCGTCCAACTTGGCATGGACTGCCTCGACGACGACAATGGCATCATCCACCACAATACCAATTGCTAAAAGGAGAGCAAAAAGGGTAAGCAAGTTAATGGTGAACCCAAATAAATTCAGGAAGAAGAAAGTGCCAATAATAGCTACGGGTACCGCAATAGCAGGGATAAGCGTAGAACGGAAATCCTGTAGAAATATGAATACTACCAGGAATACCAAAATAAATGCCTCAATTAAAGTTGTAATAACCTTACTAATAGAGGCATCTAAAAAGTCGTTTGCATTTACCAGAATTGTATACTTAATTCCTTTAGGAAACGATAAAGAAGCCTCTTCCAATACTTTTAAACTTCCTTCAATAACTTCCTGTGCATTTGATCCGGCTGTTTGACTAATAGCAACCCCTACAGTTGGTTTACCATTTGTGGTTGAAGAAGTTGCATAATTCATAGCACCTAATTCAACCTTAGCCACATCTTTTAGACGTAGAAATTGTCCATCGCCACCTGCACGGATCACAAGATTTTCAAATTCAGTGACGTTCTTTAGCCGGCCTGTATATTTGATTGTGTATTGAAAAGATTGCATCCCCTGTTCGCCAAATTGACCAGGAGCTGCCTCTATGTTTTGTTCTGCCAAAGCTGCACTGATATCACTCGGAACCAGGCCATAGCTAGACATGATATCAGGCTTTAGCCAGATACGCATGGTATAGTCCATTTGTCCAAAAGCTCTTGCTTCTCCCACTCCTGAAACCCGCTTCATTAGTGGGACAAGGTTTATCTCTGCATAATTTTGTAGGAAGGTCTGATCATAGGTGGGATCATCACTGTATAAAGAAAAGATAACTAAGTTACTGCTCTGAGATTTAAAAGTAGATACACCTGATCGGGTAACTTCCTGAGGGAGCTGGCTGGTAGCACGTGCAACACGGTTTTGCACGTTAACAGCTGCTATATCCGGATCGGTACCTGTTTTAAAAACGATTGAAATACGAGCGCTTCCATTATTACCTGCAGAAGAGCTCATATAATCCATGTCTTCAACACCATTAATTTGTTCTTCCAGCGGTACGATAACACTCGTTAGAACAACATCAGCGTTTGCCCCTTGGTAAGAAGCAGAAACTACCACCGTTGGAGGTGCAATAACTGGGTATTGACTAACAGGTAAACTTATCAGTCCTAATATCCCCAGCAATACAATCATAATTGATATTACTGTGGCTAGAACTGGCCGTTCAATAAAGTGATTAAACATAATTTATTATTAAATATCTTAAATCCCTAATGAAGAGAATCTTGTTTATTTGTTAATTGATTGATATAAGCTATCGGTATTCACAGCAGTTGGCTTAATAATTAAACCTTCTCTTAACGTTGCCAAACCTTCCATCACAATTTTATCACCAACAGACAATCCTTCTATTACGATATAAAATTGTCCGTCATTGCTGTTCAGAACTGTGATAGGCTTACTTACAACTGATCCATCGTCCTGAACATTATAAACAAATCTTTTTCCTTGTATTTCATAAGTTGATTTTTGAGGAATAACAATTGCTGATTCATAGGTAACAGGAATGGTTACAACACCGCTGCTACCACTTCTTATTGTATTTTGCGGATTTGGAAAATTAGCTCTTACGCTAATTGAACCGGTTGAAGTGTTAATCAGACCACTGGTAGTCTCAATCCTTCCGGGATAGGGGAATTTAACCCCATTTGCTAAAATAAGTGAAACCGGAGGCATTGCTTCCAGACTTGCCTTTGTTGAGGTACCATTAAATTGACCGGAAATTTCAAGTGCTTCTTTCTCATTGATGGAGAAGTAGGCATAGATATTGGTAATATTTGAAACAACTGTTAAAGGTTGCGTTGTATTGCTGCTTACTAAGCTCCCAATCTTATAGGGTAATGTGCCAATTACTCCATTTACCGGACTGGTAATTTCGGTGTATCCTAAATTGGTAGAAGCATTTACCAGATCTGCTTTCGCTCTGGCCAATTGAGCTTGTTGGGATTCAAGATTAAATTGCGCACCTTCTAACTGATAGCTGCTAATGATTTTTTTCTCCACAAGAGGACGTATTTTATTTACTTCCATTTGTGCAGAATTAACACTGGCTTCTGCAATTTGAATAGCTGCTCTTGCCGATCTGACACCCTGTTCATATTGTGGCGCATTAATTAAGAAGAGAGGCTGACCTTTTCGTACAGTAGCACCTTCATCGACATATATTTTTTCGATAAAACCATCTACCTTAGGCCGGATTTCAATATTCTGTTCACCTTCTATGGTAGCCGGGTATTTGCTATTTAATGTAATTGATTGGGACTCTATGGTAATTACTGGGAAGTCCATAATTTGATTACCCGCTGTATTATCATTGCCTTTTTTTTCACCACATGAAGAAAGTATTAGCAAGGCCGGGATAATAAAAGCTGATAGTGGTTTTATCCTGTTAAACATAAATGAACTGGTTGGTATAGTTAATATCTGATGGATTCAAATGTACAATAAAACAGGTAGTAAATGCGTTTAAAACAGATACCAATCGGTAAATATTGTGTTACAAGCCCTATCCTTCTTTAATATTTCAATCACACGGTCCAAGCATATTTTAAACCATGGAGTAAATTCTTCAGGCTGTTCTTGCATTGCCAGCTCTAGATTGGATAGGTTTATATATTTAAAATTAGCAACTTCCTGATGGTTTATAATTGGTAAGGAGTTACTGATTCCGAAAAATACATGATCGATCTCATGTTCAATGAGCCCATTCTCAAATGAGGCCTTATACTGAAATCGAAAGCGATGGGTTAAGTCACAACTTAAACCCATCTCTTCCATTAATCTTCTACTGGCAGCATCTTTGGTTTTTTCATTGCTGCGAGGATGGCTACAACAGGTGTTGCTCCATTTCCCTCCAGAGTGATATTTATCAAATGCCCTTTGTTGAAGGAGTAATTCGCCCTGCTTATTAAAAATGAAAATGGAAAAAGCACGATGCAAAGCTCCCTTTTGGTGGGCTTCTATCTTTTCCATCGTTCCAATCGGATTGTCTTCCTCGTCAACAAGGATTACATGCTCATCCATTCGTTTAAAATTAAAGTGCTTTTAAGGCAGCGGAATAGTTTGGCTCTTGCGTGATTTCAGGAACCTGTTCTTCATAAACAATATCTCCATCGGCATTAATTACAACTACAGAGCGGCTTAATAGTCCTTTTAAAGGCCCATCTGCCATTTGAACACCATATTCTTCACCAAAATTAGTTCTGAAGTCTGATAGCATTTCTACATTCTTTATTCCTTGAGCTGCACAGAATTCTGCTTGAGCAAATGGTAAATCTTTTGAAATACAAAGTACCACGGTGTTGTCCAAGCTTGCTGCCTCTTCATTGAATTTCCTAACAGATGTTGCACAAACACCTGTGTTAACACTTGGAAAAATATTAAGAATTACGTTTTTTCCTTTATAGCTTGATAAGCTTTTGTCAGATAAATCTGTTCCAACTAAGGTAAAATCTTTTGCTTTATTTCCGACTGCAGGTAAGTTTCCAACAGTTTGTACATTACTTCCTTTAAATGTAATTGTGGCCATGATATATAGTTTGAATTTAATTAATGATTAAAAAGATTGTTTTTCAAATATATAATAATTACAAATTCTTTCCAATTAAGATCCGTATTATACGGCCTCCAAAAAGTAGATTTGTGATCACCTGATTGTAATCTTTCTTAGATTAATTACTAGCCCTTCATATTCACATCCTCAATGGCTGCTATCTTCGCTAATCTCCTTTGATGACGAGGGTCTTCTGAAAACTTCGCGTTCAGAAAAGCGCGAATTATATCTTCAGCTAACGCAATACCAACTACGCGTTGTCCTATACATAAAACATTGGCATTATCGTGTTCCACAGATTGATGTGCAGAATAAGTGTCGTGACAAACAGCAGCTCGTATTCCTTTAAATTTATTAGCTGCTACACTTACACCAACAGCACTCCCACAGATCAGAATTCCTCGCTCACCTTCCTTGTTTTGAAGAGCTATTGCAACTTTGGCTGCATAGTCTGGATAGTCATCTACAGGCATCTCAACATGAGCACCCAAATCGTGAATCGAATAACCCTCCTCACTCAGCATTTCTGCTAAAATAGTCTTGTAAGCGAAACCTGCATGATCAGAACTTAAAATAACTTTCATGATTTCTTATTAACCATTTCTTTTACCTTTTGAACGATATGTTCAGATGTAAATCCATAATGTTTAAATAACTCTTTTGCAGGAGCACTTGCTCCAAATATTGAGATACCAATTACTTCTCCATCTTCACCAACCCATTCTTCCCAACCCTGTGGTGAACCGGCTTCTACTGCAAGACGTAATTTGCAGGCCGGATTAAGTACAGAGTCTCGATAAGATTGAGGTTGCTTTCTGAAAATTTCCCAGCTTGGCATACTAATGACACGGGTATTGACCCCTTGCTCAAGAAGTTCCTTTTGTGCTTCAAGGATAAGTTGAACTTCAGAGCCTGTTGCAATTAAAATAGCATCAGGTTCATTGGCTTGCTCTTTCGATAAAATATATGCGCCCTTTAATACTCCATTGACGCTAGCGACCAGATTCCTGTCAAAAATAGGTAACTTTTGTCGAGTCAGCACCAACATAGTAGGTCCATCTTTCTTCTCCATCGCATATTTCCATGAAATAATAGCTTCGTTGGCATCTGCCGGACGAATCACACACATATTTGGCATCGCTCTGAAAGATGCCAGTTGTTCAATAGATTGATGAGTTGTTCCATCTTCCCCAAGCCCGATTGAATCATGCGTCATCACATAAATAACAGGTAATTCCATAATACAGGCCAATCGTATTGCAGGCCGTGCATAATCTGTAAAAATGAAAAAAGTTGATGCAAATGACCGAAGTCCTCCATGTAATGCCAGCCCGGAACTTGCCGCACACATTAAATGTTCTCTGATGCCCCAGGCTATATTCCGATTCCCATAATTTCCTTTTTCAAAGTATCCTGAACTTTTAATCATTGTTAAGGTAGAGGGCTCCAGGTCACCGCTACCTCCGATTAACCAGGGTATTTCATCTGCGATTGCATTAATAAAACTTGAATTTATTTCTCGCGTTGCTTTCGGGCCGTCTTTTGGTAAATAAACGGGTAAATGCTTATCCCAGTCATCGGATAATTTTTGCTCCAAACTATTTTCTAATTGTTGGTAGAGCTGTGGGTATTTTGCTTTATAGCTATCCCTTAGAGTATTCCATTCTTCCTCCTCTTGCTTTCCTTTATCTATTAATGTGTGCATATGGGTTTTCACATCGTCCGGTACAAGAAATTTGGCATCTTCCGGCCATCCATAAAACTTCTTGACAAGCTTTATTTCATCATCACCCAACGGTGATCCATGTGCTTCGGGAGTATCTTGTTTATTGGGTGATCCATAACCAATATGTGTTTTCAAAATGATAATTGACGGTTTGTCTGTTATCTTCTTTGCATGCTCATACGCACTGGATATCAGGCCTATATTATTTCCTCCGTCGGTTAATTCCTGAACATCCCAATGATAGCTTTCAAAGCGTTTAGCGACATCATCCGAATAGCTAAGAGATGTTTTCCCTTCAATCGTGATATGATTATTATCATATAAACAAATTAATTTTCCCAGCCCTAAGTGCCCGGCAATGGACGCTGCCTCATGAGAAGCCCCCTCCATGAGATCTCCATCGCTGCAAAATACATAGGTATAGTGATCAATTATTTTCTCTTCCTTATTATATACAACTGCAAGGTGCGCTTCGGCCATTGCCATTCCTACGGCAGTCATAATTCCCTGTCCCAGTGGGCCGGTAGTTGTTTCTATTCCGGGCGTTAGTCTAAATTCCGGATGCCCCGGGGTATTACTGTCCCACTGCCTGAAATTCTTCAGATCATCAAGTGAAATATCGTAGCCGCATAAATGCAGCATGGCATATTGTAGCATAGATGCATGCCCATTTGAAAGAATAAAACGATCCCTGTTTAACCACTGAGGATTATTAGGATTAAATCGAAGATGGTTCATCCACAATGCAAATGCTGCAGGAGCCAGAGCCATGGGTGTTCCCGGATGACCGGAATTTGCCTTTTGTACTGCGTCCATTGCTAAACATCGTATAGTATCGACACATTTTTCATTTATGTTCATGAGAGTATTTAATTAGGATTTGTTATTTATTTACAATTGTAATTACCTGTTGTTTTCACTAATGACTTATTCCATGCTCACGTTATAATCGCCTCGGTTTGCTGCACTATTGTTAGAAGAACGATGGAGTAAAGCTTGTTGCGCAGCTTCTGTGTTTTCTTTTATACCACTCCATATTTCTATTGCAGGGTATTGAAGAGCTCTTCCGAATGAAAAGCTAAGTTTCCAGGGTAGAGGTGATTCAACATTTAAATGCATAGCATTTAAATGTTGAGAGGCTAATTTCCCGGATTGGCCGCCCGATAGAAAAGTAATTCCAGGAACAGCGGCAGGAACGGATTCCAGTAAGCACTTTATAGTAAAGTCAGCAACGGTATCTACATCCTTTTGGTCTAAAGAATTTAGACCGGGTACAATCATATTGGGTTTCAGGATAAGTCCGCCAAGGTCAACCCGTTGCTTATAAAGTTCGTTGAACAACGCATGTAAGGTTTTTTTTGTAACGTCATAGCATTTTTCTATATTATGATTGCCTTCCATCAGTACCTCTGGTTCTACCATAGGCACGATGCCATGTTTTTGACAAGTTGCAGCATAACGAGCCAATAGATGAACATTTGCTTCTATACAAGCCCAGCTGGGGATATCTTTGCCGATGGTAATAACAGCTCGCCATTTTGCAAAGCGAGCCCCCATGTTATAATATTCCTCCATGCGCTCATCTAAGCCGTCCAACCCTTCCGTGATCTTTTCATCCGGAAAACCTGCTAAATCTATAGTGCCCAAATCTACTTTGATACCCGCCAGGATACCGCCTTTTGATAGTGTTTCGATAAAGGGTATGTGATCTTCTGTCTGTTGATGAATAGTTTCATCACTTAAAATAGCACCGCTAATATACTGTTCTAGTCCGGGTGTAGTAATTAGTAACTCACGGTAGGCGCGACGGTATTCTATTGTCTGTGGAATATTTAATTTGGCAAAGAGTTTATTACAACTTTGGATGCTTTCGTCCATCGCTAAAATGCCTTTGTCGTTAGCAATCAGAGCGAGTGCTGTTTCGGTTAATTCTTTTGATTTCATTGAGATTAATTTACGGGAAGTCCTAATCTCCTTTCTATTTATTCAGGACATTTATATAAACATTTCCTATTTTACATTGTTTTAAAAAATGCTGGAATGTCATGAATACTCTCTTCTCAAAGTAATTTTCTTAACGTTTTCTTGAGATTTTAATCTTATTTGCAAAGAATTCGATGTATTATATCTTTTTGTCTTTTATTTGTATGAAATTAGCAGATCATTTCGGCATGGCGTTTATAACGTTAATTTTATAGTCACATAATGAGTAATTCGAATAATAGAAAGTATGTCATAGGAATGATTGGTTTGGGTACTATGGGCCGTAACCTATTGCTTAATATGGCTGACCATGGATTTTCTGTTTCGGGTTTTGACTTAGATCCAAAGAAGGCTGCTCAGTTAGAAAAAGAGGGAGCTAGAAATGAGGTGAAAGGTTTTACTACCATCAAAGACTTCGTTGAAAGTTTAAAAAGTCCGCGAACTATCATGATGCTCGTGCCTGCAGGAAAGATCGTTGATAGTGTTATTGAAGAACTATTGCCTTTAATTGATCAAGGAGATATCATTATTGATGCTGGAAACTCTCACTTTATCGACACAAATCGGCGGGTAGAGAGTTTGGAAAGCAAAGGCTATCACTTTTTTGGTATGGGTATATCGGGCGGTGAAGAAGGTGCCCGTCGTGGTCCAAGCATGATGCCTGGAGGAGATAAAGTAGCATACAAAGTAGTTAAGCCAATTTTAGAGGCTATATCTGCCAAAGTTAATGGGGAATCCTGTGTAACCTACATTGGGCCGGGTGCATCTGGCCATTTTGTAAAAATGGTTCATAATGGCATAGAATACGGGTTGATGCAATTAATTGCTGAGACTTACGAAGTATTGAGAAAGGGATTAAAGATAAATAATGAAGCAATCCATCAGGTCTTTAAAGATTGGAATGAGGGTAAATTGCAATCTTATCTATTAGAAATTACGCGTGATATCTTTGCCTTTAAAGATAAAGAAACAGGTAAGCTGCTCGTAGATTTAATTAAAGATCAGGCAAAAGCAAAGGGAACCGGTAAGTGGACCTCACAAGTAGCGATGGACTTAATGCTGTCCATTCCAGTGATTGACACAGCAGTGTCCATGCGTGATTTGTCCAGATATAAGGAACTGAGAACCTGTGTTGCAGCTGTCTATTCAAAAGAAGAATTAAAAGGCTTGCAATCTGAAGATCAGCAGGTCTTTATTGCGAAACTAGAGGAAGCATTCTATTTCAGTATGATTATTACCTATGCTCAGGGTATGCATTTATTGATGCAGGCTTCTGAAGAATATGGTTATGAATTAAATCTGGCTGAGATCGCTAAGATCTGGAGAGGGGGATGCATTATCCGTGCTCATTTCTTAGACACAATCTATAATGCCTTTCAGGAACAACCAAATTTATCCCATTTATTGCTCGATAGCAAAGTAGAATCCCTTATTCAGGAAAGCTTGTCGGATACTCGCTCGATAATATCGAAAGCGATAGAACAAGGAATAGCAGTGCCAGCCTATGCTGCTTCCTTAAGTTACTTTGATGCTCTACGAAGTGAATCAATGCCCGATAACCTGATACAAGCACAACGAGATTTTTTCGGTGCGCATACCTATGAGCGCATCGGGAGCGAAGGAAGCCATCATACAAATTGGGAAGAAAATAATTAGATAAAAAGAAAAATAATTAGATATTTAAAAATTAAATAACAAAACGATAAATATAAAATAGTTCATGGCTTCAAATATTGTACACGATCAACCTACTATATTCATTATTTTTGGTGCAACAGGTGACTTATCCTGGCGCAAACTCGCACCAGCACTTTATAACTTATTTCTTGATGAATCTATGCCGCACAGCTTTGCAATTATTGGAAATGCACGCGCTAAGATGACAGATGAGGAGTTTCAAAACAAAATGCTGGAAGGCGTTAATCAGTTTTCCAGAAATGGCAAGGCTGATGAAGCAATCTGGAAAGAATTTGCAAAACACATCTCGTATCAAAGTTCTGATGTGCAAGATAATGCCAGTTATAAATCGCTGGCTGATTATATTGAAGCATTTGAAAGAAAACATAAATGTACGGCTAATGTAATTTACTACCTGGCGGTATCTCCTCGTTTTTTCCCAATTATAGCTTCTAAACTCGCTGAAAATAATTTGGCAAGTGATCCTAAAACCAGTAGGGTAGTTATCGAAAAACCTTTTGGACATGATCTTGAATCGGCAAAGTCCTTAAATGTTTTATTGTCGACTTTATTCCATGAAGAACAGATCTATCGTATCGACCACTATTTAGGTAAAGAGCCTGTACAAAATATCATGGCTTTCCGCTTTGCGAACTCAATTTTAGAACCAATCTGGAATCGTAATTACATAGAACACGTGCAAATCTCGGTTACTGAACAACTTGGAGTTGAAAACCGCGGAGGTTATTACGAAGGGGCGGGAGCAATGCGAGATATGATTCAAAACCACCTGTTGCAACTACTTTGCCTGGTTGCAATGGAAACACCTATCAACTTTGAAGCTGATGAAATACGAAACCGCAAGGTAGATGTGTTGCATGCCATGCGGAAGTTTAGCCCTGATGATGTTCAAAAATATGTGGTAAGAGGACAATATGCAAAAGGATGGCTTGATGGAGAAGATGTAGAAGGTTATCGTAAAGAACAAGGCGTTGACCCACAATCTAATACAGAAACCTTTGCTGCGGTTAAGTTTTTTGTAGATAACTGGCGTTGGCAAGGCGTACCTTTTTATGTACGATCAGGAAAGCGATTGCATCAAAGCACCTCTACTATTATTATTCAGTTTAAAGACGTTCCACATTGTGTTTTTCCAAGAAAGGTAACAGATAATTGGCAACAAAATCGACTGGTTATCAGTATTCAGCCTGAAATGAGTATCCGCCTACAACTGCAGGTTAAGAGACCGGGGTTAGACATGGTTTTGAATACGGTAGATATGGTCTTCAATTATAAAGGAACCTACCAACATGGAGAACCGGAGGCATATGAAACTTTATTAACGGATATTATGGAAGGCGATCAAACGTTGTTTATGCGTGGCGATCAAGTTGAAGCAGCCTGGGAATTGTTGATGCCTATTTTAAATGCATGGAGTAATCGCAAGAGTTTAAGTTTCCCGAATTACCAGGCTGGTTCCTGGGGCCCGGAACTTGCTGAAGCATTAATTGCTCAAGATGGTTTCCATTGGTTTACTCTGCCTTTTAATAACGATTAAGATTTCTTTTTATAAACAGAATCCTTTTTTTTGATAAAATTAATTGACATATCTGATGCTGACTGAAGTTTTGCGCCAGTCATATTAGAGATAAACAGGATTTAAACAGTCTTCAAACAGTCCTTAAGTAGTCTCTTTACCACTGCTTGAGGACTGTTCAACCACTGTTCAACCACTGTTTGACCACTGTTTAATTAAAATAAAGTATCTTTAATTCTCTAACTTTGTTATATTGTTGGAACTTGGCTAATAATTTTGCTTTTTAAACGTATTATCATGAATAAACCGAATTTGAAAGTTTTCGAAACAGTAGATAATCTTCTTTTCTCATTGGCTGACTCATTTGTTGAGATCGGGAATGAAGTAATTGAAGATAATGGCAAATATAATGTAGTGCTATCAGGAGGGAATTCTCCCAAAAAGCTATATGAATTATTGGCATCTCCGGCATATAGAAATAAGCTGGATTGGAGTAAGGTTTATTTCTTTTTTGGAGATGAGCGTAATGTACCAGCGGATGATCCGCAAAATAATGCCTTGATGGCCAAGCAGACTTTATTTGCACCTCTGATGATTCCTGATGCTAATGTGTTTGCTATAGATACTTCATTGGAACCGGAGAAGGCTGCTCAGGCCTATATGGAAACTATTGAGTCACACTTCTCAACTAAACCTATTCGGTTTGACTTAGTTCTGTTGGGTTTGGGCGATGATTCGCATACAGCATCTTTGTTTCCTTATACATCAGTTTTAAAAGAGAAGGAAGTTGGTGTAAAGTCGGTTTTTGTAGAGAAGTTAAATACCGATCGCATTACTTTAACTGCTGCTTTGATTAACCAGGCAAAGCGCATTATTTTTCTAGTATATGGAAAGGATAAAGCAACAGCTGTTGAAACTATTTTCGGAGAAGTTCAGGATATTGAAAAATATCCGGCTCAGCTTATTCGACAAGATAACCAGACCTTCTGGTTTTTAGATAAAGGTTCGGCAAGTAAAATTGATAGCTAGGAAGAAATCATTAGTGATCTTTAAGATAGTTTTTTAGAACGAGTGCTTCATTGTGTTCTTCATCTTTTGCACCATATAGGAGTGTAACAGAATGCTTCTTGATTTGTTCTTTTAATAGTGATAGGGATTTTTTGTTTTCTTTAATCTCTGAGGAATAACGTTTCTTAAATTCTTCCCATTTTTCAGGATCATGCCCGAACCATTTACGAAGTTGGGTGCTGGGGGCTATGTCTTTTAGCCATAGATCGGCACCAGCTTTTTCCTTTGTCAAGCCTCTTGGCCATAGTCGGTCTACAAGTATACGTAGGCCATCCTCTTTATCAGGTTTTTCGTAGACCCTTTTGATTTTCACGGTCATTTTGTAGGATATTTTCTTTAAATAACAAGGTAGTAAACTTTTTGTTTAAAGGCTTGCTTAAGAGAAGCCACCTTGAATGAAATGATCTCTTTTCCTAAGATAGATTAAAAAGGGTCGTCCATAATTGTCATAATTGTCGTGAGGAATAGCTCTTTCGGTTAAAAATACTTAAGAGTGGGTATTGTAGTACTCTGGTGGTGGTGATAGTTTTGCGGGTACAAATGCTTAGGGTGTAAATAGTTTTATACTCACTTATCAAATTAATAAATAAAAGAAGATATGAAATCAAAACAATTACTATTGAACATGCTTGCAGGCATCGTGCTCTTTACTTTGTTAATACAACCAGCCTTTGCTCAAAAGGCGAAGAATAGGGTGATGACGATTAGTACAGAAAGTGGCGCCAGTCTTTATGTGGATGGTAACCAGGTTACCTCTCCGGTAAAAATTAAAGTTCCAAAATATTCCAACATTAGTGTGAAAGTGGAAAAAGTTGGCTTTGTGACAGAGAATCGTAAATATGAAAATAATGGAATCAACATTATTCCTAAGTCTGATTTTATTACCTTAATAAAAGACGAAGCTTATGAAAACTCCTTTGTTACGAATTTGGCTAATCAAGATATCGACATACGTCCCGCTAGAAATCAAGATGATTCTTGGGTATTACTAAGTCGTTTAGTGACGTCTACTTTTGATGTGATTGCGATCACCGATAAATCGACAGGGTATATGGCCACTGCATGGTCGGCTAAAACGTTCAATTCCGGAGTCGTACGTACGCGATTAATTGTAAAAACCAGTAATACGAACCCGTTGGAATATAAAGCCAAACTAGTGTCAGAAATAGCGCCTCCAGGTGTGGGTGTAAACTCTGATGAATCTTTTCGTAAGTGGGATCGAGTATTGAGAACCTTTGAAAATGTGATTCCTGATTTGCAAACACGACTGAACGTAAACTAATTATCTTGGAACTAAAAACATGAAAGCTTTTTATAAGGTTAGTTTAGTAGTTGCTTTTTCCTGCCTCAGCGTTTTTGTCTATGGGCAGCAATTCAACGAATCTGATTTTGGTAAATTTTACCTGAGGCTTGGAGTAAACCTTCCTCAAGGTCATTTCAAAAATGCTTTTGATGCAGAGATTCCGCTTTATCAGAATATTGATGAAAAAGGTGGAATGTCAGCCAAAACTGGGATAAACGTTGAATTTGGAAAGTATTATTTCTTGCATGAAGATCCGATTCAGGAGATGATTAAAGTTGGTTTGGATGCTACATTTCTTTCCGCCGGTTATCATCCTATCGAATGGCCTGGCGAAGCAGAAGAAAATTCCCTTAACCTATTTACTTTTTCGGTGAAGCTTGGTCCCGTGGTGTCTTTTAATGTTATGGAAGATTTCTATGCTGATGTTTTCATTAAAGCAGTACCTACTTTGATCACTTCCTCTTCTGGTATTTATTACTTCAAAGAAATGTCTGCAGGAGATGAGAGCTTAGATCTGTTTAGTGATTCCCCCAATATTTTTGCACTCAGAAGCGATATTGGAGTAAATTTACGGTACAAAAAAACAAGCCTTACGCTAAGCTATGAATCAGGAAAGGTAAAAACCTCTAGCTGGTATTCCAAAGGCGAAGACTATATGGAGTATCAAGGAAAAATGCCGATGGGTATTTTTCAAGCAAAAGTAGGTTTCCAACTTTATTAACACAATGAGCCCAATATTTTTTATCGGGCTCATTACATTAATAATTAATTTTTAACATTGTCCAACCTTCAAAATTTCAAGGTTGATTCTGCTATTTAAGAAATAGTTTTTTCTCTTAGAAATGGAATTGAATTCCAATACTCGGAGAGAAGAAGTCAGTTCCGATAGAGAAAGCTTCTGAACCTTGTCCTTCGATTTTATCTCCGTCAGCATCTTCTAATGTGTAGTGGTTATAAGATGCTCCGTTTAATGCAAACTCAATTCCAATTTTTTTGCTTGGGTAATAAGCAAATCCAGGAGATAAAGCTACTCCGATGGAAGTAGATGATCCTGTTTTATTACCAACCTCTAAGTCAGCGTCAGTTGCTTTTGTAGTTCCAAATGCCATTGGTACAGAAAGTTGTCCGAAGAACTGGAATTTATCAGCTACAGGGATATAATAGCGACCGAAAGGTGAGATCACGAAAGCTTCGCTTTTGCCATAAGTGCCGGGAGTAGATGACTTTGCTGACAGGTATCCTATACCGGTACCGACTGCTATGTTATTATCTACGAAGTAGCCAACATTAGGAACGATTGAAAAGCTGTGTGATGCTTTTGCGTTATCTGCATCTGATTTAGAAGTACTATAATGAACATTACCGCCTACTATAAACTGACCTTTGTCTGTTTGTGCTTGAGATGTAAAAATAATACCTCCTAATAGTGCAATTGATAAGAAAATCTTTTTCATTTTTTGTGTTTTGTTAATATGTTTTTAAATAAGTGAAAATTATCTCATCGGCATATATTTGCCTTTTGATTAGAACAAATATCTTGGTAAATGCGAGGGTATACAAGGGTAGAATATCGGTTAGATTGGTCAATATAGCCGATTTGTATAAGTTGAGAATTAAATGACAATTCGGCTTTACATGACAATAGGCTTAAACTCTTGATTAAAAGAGCTTAAGCCTATTCTTAATTTAAAGTCATTTTTTGGTTTAAAAGTCCAATTTGAATCGGGCTCTTACTCCCCACTCAGAAACACCCGGATTATCCAGATAGGAGAATCGTTTTACCAGATCGACCCGAAAGAGTTTGAAGATATTGGCTATTCCCACACTGCCTTCTATATAAGGCTCTTTGTTTAGTGTATAAGAAATTGGCGCGCCGTTTTCATCTAATGGAAATAGGAATAAATTATTGTTCGTATTGTATGTAGGATTGTTTTCATTTCTTAAGCTACCCCATAGTGATTTGAAGCTAAAGACTTCTCTGAGTTTTAGCTTTTTGACCAATGGTATTTTGTTGAATAAAAAGCCATTCATATAATACTGTACATCAATAGCAGCATATTTATCACTCATAAATTCCATGAAATTCATTAAGTTGTATGAGTTGAGTTGATATGCATAGGTTTGGTTTGCACGATGTATAGTTAATAAAGGGAAGGGGATGTTGTTTCCAAAAATATAACCACCTTCGGTAGTTACATCTGCGTAACCCAATTGCGATAGGTATACGCGTTTGAAAATACTTCCGCTTAATTTGTGATAGTTATATTCACCATCTAAGAATCCCTTCATACCCATATCGTAATTTAATGTAAAGATAGGATACTTATTAAAGATAGGAGTACGGTAAAGTTTCCCTTGATAGTACTGTTCATTTGGTGCATAGCGTACTTGGAAGTTCAACTCGCTGGTATTTAGTGATTCTACATTGACCATGTTTCCTGCAGTATTCAATCGCTGATACGTTAATATCCCAGCCGGGCTTTGTTTCCATTTTGTGAATCCGGCATTGAATGAGAAATGGTTTTCAAATTCCCGAACATATTCTAAACGATAGATATCATTATAAAGCCAACGCTGATTATCACCACGTTTAAAGGACAATAGGAAGTTGTCTTCCTGAACAAAACGTAATTCTTGTCCGGGTATTTTTGTATCACGCTGAAAGCTTGCTCGTAGGTAATTGCCTGGAAATTTGTAGATTGATCTCTTATTGAATGAGTAGGTACCGCTTAGAAAGTACTTCCATTTTTCATCTCGGAAGCCATAGGCTGCATAAGTTTCAGCATAGAAACGTTTATTAAATTCAGGTGTTGTTCTTCCTCCTAAGCGTAATCTGAAACCTTCTATCGGGTTAAAGCTATAAAAGGTATTTGCTGGTCCCATTTCGAACTTTCCGAAACTCTTATAGCCCGCTAAAACCAATGTGCTGATATCCATAAACCTCCTGAAAGATTTAATGGTTTGAAGGGTATCCACATTTCTATAGATGGAAATTTCATCAGCACTTAATGGGAGAGGGCGTACGTCATTCCAGTAACTTTCATCTTTCTTTTCTTCTACATTATAAGCAATTACCTCTCCCGGACCTGAGTAAGTACTATCGGGTTGTGGCTTGCCAAACACATAGTTTTCATAATCAACAGTACGCTCACCGTACATTCCTCCACCTTTTTCAGTAATGGCAAATTCCATTGCGAGCGTACTTTTGCTTAGGGAGTAACGACCGTCATCATTCTTTTCGAATTCCAGATCAGCCTCTAAACCACGCATAAAGTTAAGATTGATGTCGTTATTAACAGTTAGATAAGCACCTTCTACTGCATAATTACCTTCTAGGGTGATGTATAATTTCCCTTCAAATAACAAATCTGCTTTGTTGCGTGGAATGAAACTTAATTCCACTAACCATGGATCATTGGTTTTGATGGTATCGGTAATAAAGAATTTATAGAAGGTAGGCGAATTATTTGCTATTGGGCTTAACAACAGGTTGGTCGCAATAGAAATATTATTGTCGTAGATATTGATGTCTTCATAAAGACGGTTAAAATAAGCAGACAGTCCGTCATTATCAATGAATCTTGGATCAAATTGAGCCTTTTTATTGGCTAAAACATATTGTTTTTTCTTTTCCGGATCTCCTCTGTAATATACGTTCGATAGTTTCTCTTCCATATAGGCTGGAAGTGTAATTTTTCCTCCCATGTCGGTTGAGTCCTGTTCGTTGAAAAGGAATTGATAATTTTGAAAGATCTTCTTGTTCTTGAATTTTTCGCTTAGGTTGCTTAAAGCAAAAGTGATCTTTTCATACTGTTCGTATTGAACGTATTCATGAGCACCCATTTGGTTCTCGGCTTTATTCTCGATTACCTTTTTGATTAATTCGACAGCCGGATTATCACGATTCCTGTATCTTCCTCTTTTTCCAGTAATCACTACCGCATCCAGCATATCTTCATTAACATCCATTTCGATATTAATAACCTGATCTATGCCTGGCTTAACGTTTACTTCGACAGGGAGATACCCAATAAAGTTGAATTTTAGCTTAGTTTGACTTCCTGATAGTTTAATTGTATAGCGACCATCATCATCTGCAGAAGTCCCAATGGTTGTACCAGGAACCGTTACAGTGACGTAGGGAAGTGTTTCACCTGTTACCAGATCAGTTATTACTCCTCGTACACTTGTGGTTTGTCCGAAAACAAAACCAGTTTGTAAAAGAACGAAACTGATGAAAGTGATAAATTTGAATATTGCTGATTTTGTCATTACATATATGCTAACCTTGCAGTGTAAAACCTGCAAGTAATAGATTTATTATTTATATGGGAATTGAAAGGAGTGGGATCTCACTTTGAGATGCCATAACCCGGGTTTTACTTTTATGGATAAGCGATTGCCAGAAACCATAGCGCTGTGGAACCATGATCAGCAAATCTGCTTGTGTATGTTTTATTTCCTTTTTTATCTCTTCAATTATCATTTCTGATTGAATACTTTTATAAGAATATGAAACACCTTCCAGGCTTTCACTGATTTGAGAGGATTCTGCTAACTCTGTTACATTATTTTCGAGTTTTCTTAAACTATTCTGAACATGAAATACTTCGACTTCGGCACCGGTTAAGCTGGCAAAGTCTTTAATCGTATCTAAAATCCTGATGTTTATTCCTCTTAATACATCACAGGCATACAATATTTTCTTAATGGCCTTAAATTTAACTCCCATCGGTATTGCAAGAACCGGAAACTTCTGTTTCATGATTGCAGTTGTTGTAGAGTTGCCAAAAAGCTCCTGTCCTAATGAATAAGCAGCGGTACCCATAACCACCATTTCTGCATCAAACTTTAGAAATAGGTTTTCTAATTCTTCATTTAGTTCCAGAAAGCTTGATTCATATTCAACTTCTATCGAGTATTTTTTAGAAAGCTCCAGAGCTCTCTTTCTTAACATTGAACTATTATTGTCAAGAAGTTCTTTAAATACCGTTGCCGATAAACGAGCGTTGGAAACATGCAAAGGAATGTTAAATGAATTAAATAAAACAACCTTTGCATGTGTATATTGTGCAGCTGCTCCAGCAAATTCTACAGCATTTTCTGCCTCTTTTGAAAAATCTGTCGCAACAATTAAAGTTCTCATAGTTCTAAGTTAATGTAGTATGTCTTTATGGTCCTCCGGATTGTAGTTTGCCTGAAGCTCAGCAAGTTTCTTCTTGCCATATGCTATCCTGGTTATTAGCACAAATAGAACCGGTACTACAAATATTGCTAATATGGTGGCTACAGTCATACCTGAAGCTACGGTCCAACCAATGGTTTGACGAGAAACTGCACTAGCTCCTGAAGAGAAAATTAAAGGAATAACGCCTAAGATGAATGCAAGTGATGTCATTACAATAGGTCTTAATCTCAGCTTCACCGCTTCAATAGTTGCAGCAATGATTTCCATTCCCATGTCAACACGTTCTTTTGCAAATTCAACAATCAGAATCGCATTTTTTGCAGATAGTCCGATCAGGGTAATTAATCCTACTTGCGCATAGATGTTATTATCAAGATGTGGCAAGAACGTGAGCGCAAGTATAGCTCCGAATAAGCCTAATGGAACACTCAATAGGATTGAGAAAGGTACTGACCAGCTTTCGTAAAGAGCAACCAGTAATAGAAATACTACGACAATGATCAATGTGAAAATACTTGCGGTTGCATCTCCTGATTCTTTCTCCTGATTACTTAAACCAGAGAAGGTATAGCTATAACCATCAGGCAATACTTGTGCAGCTGTTTCTTCTAATGCAGTTAAGGCATCGCCACTACTGTAGTCAGTCATTGCTGCCCCACCTACTTGTATGGATCTGAACAGGTTAAAATGGTTTATGATAGCTGGGTTTTCTTCCTTTTTATAAGAAACCATGGTGTTTAAGGGCACTTGCGTACCTGCTACGTTTGGAACATATAAGTTGTTTAAACTCTCAATTGAGCTTCTATAGTTCGTATCGGCTTGTGCTACAACTCTAAAGTTACGTCCGTATCTGGTAAAGTCGTTAATATAGCTACTACCGAAATTAGAAGCAATGGTGCTATATACTGTTCCGATCGATACACCCATTTTTTTGACCTGATCACGGTTAACACTTACGCGGTAACTTGGTGTTCTGGGATTGAACAGCGTGTAAGCCATGCCTATTTCAGGTCGTTGATTTGCCGCTCCAAGAAATTGACCTACAACACCTGAAAAGTTATTGATATCTCCCGCCTGGTGTTCTTGGATTTCTAAAGTAAAACCACCGCTTATACCCAATCCTGGAATTGGTGGAGGTTGTACAGCCTGAACTGCTCCATCTTTGTCGTTTGCAAATTCTTGAGAAACGTTTGCTATTATATCAACAACTCCTCTTTCTCTTTGCTCCCAAGGTTTTAACTGAACAAAGAATGTTGCAGCATTGGATACAAATGCACCACTTAACAGATTAATACCTGTAATGGAGGTTACATTTTCTATTTCAGGATTCTTTTCACGAATTGTTTCGGATACACGATCAACAAAGGCCTGAGTACGAATGGTTGACGAATTTTCAGGAAGCGAAGCACCAATTATAAATATACCTGCATCTTCAGACGGAATGAATCCGGAAGGTTTTGCTGCAAATAAAGCAAGTGTGCCTACATATATACAGATAAGAAAAACGATTACTAAGGGCGATCTTTTTAAACACCATCTCACGTTATCTGAATATTTATAAGTAACCCTGGCAAACCAGGTATTGAACTTATAGAACATTCCGCTTAATCCCTTCGATTCTTTATTTAAGCTTGTTGGTCTTAACAAAAGTGCACAAAGAGCAGGCGTTAAAGATAGAGCCACAAATGCCGAGATCAATACTGAGATTGCGATTGTGATTGCAAACTGTTGATATAACTGACCTACCATTCCGGGGATAAAGCCCACCGGTATAAATACGGCTGCTAATATTAATGCAATAGCGATTACAGGAGCAGAGATGTCCCTCATGGCTTTTTTGGTCGCCTCTTTTGGTGAAAAGCCCTGATCGATATAATGCTGGACGGCCTCTACGACGACGATGGCATCATCTACCACAATACCAATTGCCAATACAAAGCCAAACATGGTTAAAACGTTTATAGAGAACCCTAAAAGAGTGAAAAATATAAACGTACCAATGATGGATACCGGGATAGCCAAGACGGGGATTAGAGTTGCTCTCCAACTTTGAAGGAAGATAAATACTACCAGAGTAACCAAAAGTATAGCTTCAATAAGAGTTTTAACAACTGAATTGATGGAAGCGTTTACTACTGATACTGTTTCGTATCCAATTACATAATCTATATCATTTGGAAAAGAAGCTTTTAGTTCATCAAGTGCCTTGTAGATACCATCTGCCGTTTGAACGGCATTACCTCCGGGGGTTTGATATATACCCATCATGGCGGATGTTTTTCCGTTTACTTTAGCAGCAATGTTATAAGCAAATTGACCTAATTCAACACGAGCAATATCTTTTAAATAAACCGCTGATCCGTCTGGATTGGTTTTTACGATAATATCTTTGAACTCTTCTTCTGTACTAAGAGCACCGTCTAAAATTACAGAATATTCGAAGGTTTGGTTGCTTTGCTGTGGCGCGCCACCTACGCTACCTCCAGGAATACGTGTATTCTGTTCTTGAACAGCTGCTGTTACCTGGGCCGGTGTAATTCCTAAACCTGCCATTTTTGTAGCATCCATCCATATACGCATACTAAAAGGTTGTCCGAATGCCATTACATCCCCAACTCCAGGAATACGCAGCATCGCATCTTTTACATATATATTTACATAATTTGCAAGAAACTGTTCATCATAAGTTCCATTTGGAGAAACCAAACCCAGTACCATTAGCATATCTGTATTGGCTTTTTTGGTTGTTACACCCAAGCGTCTTACAGGTTCTGGTAAGGAAGGTTCTGCAATTCCTACTCTATTCTGAACATCCAGAGCTGCAATATCGATATCGGTTCCTACTTCAAATGTTACTGTAATAGTTGAACGGCCATCAGCAGTACTTGAGGAACTAATGTATTTCATTCCAGGCGTACCATTGATTTGACTTTCAATAGGTGTAGTAACTGTTTGTTCAACGGTTTGAGCATCGGCACCTGTATAGGTTGCTGATACAGTAACTGTAGGAGGGGCAATATTAGGATATTGACTAATAGGTAGACCTGTTAAAACAATGGTGCCAACTAAAACAATCAATATAGAGATAACGATGGCCATGGCCGGTCGTCTGATAAAAATTTCTGATATCATATTCTTTGTGAATTAAAATAAGACTAGTTTGTTGCAGCTGGGGTATCTGGTGTAACTTGAATGGTTGCGCCAGGTCGAAGTTTCATGGTTCCTTCAGAAACAATTACTTCTCCTTCTTCTAAACCTTCTGTAACTACAATCTGGTCTTGAACTGTACTTCCCGTTTGTATGATCCGCTGCTCTACTTTACTACTATCACCCACTACAAATACAGAGTATTTGCCGAGTTGCTCGGTTACAGCCTTATGTGGTATAACTATTTGAGGAACACTTGCTTTATTTAGAACTTTCACATTGCAGGTCATTCCTGATACTAAAACACCTGAAGGATTTGGGTAACTAATCCGTACTTTTATGGTTCCGGTTCCGGGGTCAACAGCTCTGTCTATAGCTACAATGCTTCCATATAGAGAATATTGAATGCCGTTTTGCTCAATTGTGAAAATGGAATCGCGGATGGTTTGAGCAGGATTTTTCTGTAACTCGATGAATCGTTGTATATCTCTTTGATTAACGGAAATATCAACTGCCATTGGATCATTTGTTGATACAGTATTTAATAAAGTAGTGCCAGGACTAACCAATGCACCTAGTTTTACTTGCGAAATTCCAATCGTTCCGGTTAAAGGAGATGTAATTACTGAACGATTCAAATTAGCTTGTGCTGTTGCAAGACTGGCTTGAGCGGCTGCTACTTGCGAAGAAGCATTTGCTAAATCTGTTAATGCATAATCGACGCGTTGTTTAGCAATCGCTTCTTTTTCGGCCAGGGCCGTATAGCGCTGTGCATCTTTCTCTGCTTTGGCTTTGTTAGCTTGCGCTACTTCTAAATTGGCTTTAGCAGAATTATATGCTGCCTGATAATTGGTACGGTCAATTTCATATAAACGTTGTCCTTTTGTTACTTTTTGACCATCACTTACGTAGATAGCTGTAATGTAACCACCAACTTCTGCACGAAGTTCAACCTCATTTAGGGCAACCACAACTCCCGGATATTCGTCGGTTGTTGTTACATTTTCCTTTTCAACGGTGTAGGTAGAAACAGCTGTTGGAGGAGGCGCAGCTTGTTGTGCCTGTTGTCCTGAACCTCCGCAAGATGCAAGAAGTATGGAACCTGTTAATATTGTAAAACCTGATTTTATTGAGTCGAAATTCATTGCTATTTGTTATTGATTTAAGGAAATGGTGCCTAATGCTTGTTGTACGTCTAGTTTAGCTGAAAGTAAGCTGTATAGCGTATTTAGATAATTGAGCTGAGCCGTTCTAAGGTCAGTTTCTGAGGTCATCAGATCTAAATAAGCCTTTATACCTTCATCGTATTGCAGTTTAATGGTATTGTAAACTTCTTCGGAGATTTCAACATTCTCTTTTGCTGTTCTCCAGTCGTTTAAGTTTGCTTTATAAGAAGCCATTGCTTGTTCATATTGGCTATTGATCTGATTTTTGGTATTGATCAAATCTAAGTCGATACGCTCTTCTAAAAGTTGTGACTTCCTGATTTCTTGAATTCGTTTTGTTCCTTGAAAGATTGGAATGGATAATCTTAAGCCTACAATAGATCCCGGGTACGACTGGTCGTACAGGTTTCCAAAATCGTTATTATTAAAAGCCCAATTATAATTGATAAACCCTGACAAGCTTGGTAAGAATTGGAGTTTATTATAACTGGTGTTGATTTGTTGAAGTTGTCTTTGAGTTTGAAGTTCGCGGAATTCAACACGATTTTGGTAATTGAGCATATCGGTTGTATCCAACAATACATTTTGTTCCATTTCTTGTCCGTTGAACGATAAGCTTAAGTCTTTATCTGCATCATAGCCTATAAGTGCCTTTAAATAAGCATATTTATATTTTAGCAGCTCTTCCGTTCTTTTTAAGTCGGCTTTTGAATTACTTAAGCTGATTTGCGCACGCTGGAAATCGGTTTTATCTACCAAACCAACTTCATATTGTGCTTTTGCATCCTGGAACTGTTTTTCTAAGCGGTTAATATTTTCTGAAACTATCTGAAGTTGTTCCTGGCTTGTTAAGATATCGTAATATGCTTTACTTACATCAACAATTGTATTAATACCTTGCTTTTCTGTGTTTAAATCATACTGCTGCCGGTAGTATTTAACTGATTTAGAAGCTTGTATTAAGCCGGCGTCTAATATTTTCTGATCAGCCTGCAATGTGATATTGGATGAGTTTTTAGAACCCATACTTATATACGAGGTTTCTCCTCCAATAGTAAGCGGACTAACTTGTTGCTTTAATGTATGGTTGAGATCGGCATTAGCACTGATCTGTGGTAACCAACCAGAAAGTGCTGAGTTAATGTCTCTTTCTCCAATCTCTTCATCGATTAAAGCTTGTTTGATTTCTGGTTTGTTTTTTAATGCATATTCTACGAGTTGCGGTAGCGTGGCATTTTGAAGAACTGGATTGTTGACCTGTGCCTGTGAAAGACTGGGTAACAGAAGTGCAATCAGACCTATATATACGAAGACTTTTTTACAATTTTTCATTAATACGATTTGTTTCTTTAGTTGTAATAGAGGTTATTATATTAATAAACTCTCTGTGTTTTCTTGCTAAAAATGAAGCGCAAAGAACGCTAAAAATCAAAATTAAAAAAAGGCTTGCTTGTCGGTTAGTTTGGTCTAATTTACCTATTTTGGCTAAAATTAGTTTCGGGTGACATTCAATAAACGAAGATAGAATGTTAAATAAGCAATTTAGACCAATTCAGAAGAATAATCAACCTTTTAATGAAAAATTATGTTGATATCTTTGTATTAAAATATCGATATGATGATTAAATCTATAAATAATCTGATAAAAGTAAAGAAAATTAATAATCTGGCAAAAATAATTTTTGTATAAAGATATTTTCTATTATTGTGACTTTAAAGAAAGAATGACCAATTTGCGGCTGAATTAAGATTATAAATACAATTATAAAATTACTTAAAGAGTTATTTTTTAGATGTATTGAAGAAGATTAAAGTAGTTTAGAAAAATCAAATGATGGTCTAATTGAGATATGAGAGTGTTGAATTATAGAGCCTCTTGGGTTTTTATGATAGGAATTATAGAATGAATTTATTTATAAAATAATATGAATAATAGCAGTAAGATTATGAATGAAGTATATCAGATGGCTGACTTAGACCATAGTAAGGTAAAGTTTGGGCATACTGTTATGAATGGTTTTTCGGTTATTGAAGAGTTCAATGTTTGTAGGGGGGCTGATTTAAAAGGTAGTTTTCGTTCAGACTTTATGTCGGTTTTTATAGTAACAGGAGGTCAGGGAGAGATTAGTTTGAATATGGAAGATATACCAATCAAAGAGAATAGCCTGATTCATATATCTCCTAATATGTTGCTGGGCGCCTTGCCTGAGAATCAGTCTTTGACCATTTCCGGGCTTAGTTTTACAAGTGATTTTATTGCAGAGATTGGCTTGCCTGATGGGACTTCTGAGGTGTTTAGTTATTTTTCTTCTAAGTTCTACCCTGTATGGGACCTGATACCTGAAGACGCTGCGCTTGTTAAGCGACAAATCAGTTTATTGGTTGAACGCAGTAAGAAATATGCTATACATCCTTACGGAAAGGAAATACTTACTCATGGTTTTTACATTTTTCTATTTGAGATAAGGGCTTTAGCGCAAAAGTATACGCAAATGACTCGATTGAGCTTCTCTCGTCAGGAAAGTCTTGTAATTAAATTCAGTAACCTTGCACAGCATCAGTTTAGAGAAGTTCGTACGGTTAAAACCTATGCTGATCAACTAAATATATCTGCCAAGTATTTAACAGAAGTGGTTAAAGAATATTCTGGAAAAAATGCTAGTGAAATTATAAATGATCTTGTTATCTTGGAGGCAAAGTTTTTGTTGGGCAAATCTCAATTAAGTATTGGTCAGATTGCTGAGAGGCTCAACTTTAGTGATCAATCCTTTTTTGGTAAATATTTTAAGCGACAAACGGGACTTTCTCCCAAGGCTTTCCGAGAGGCCGATTTTAAATAATAATGATGAAGTATATAAAACTGATTTCGATTTTATCCTTACTTACTATTTTATGGTTTCCTGCATTTTCACAGCAGGATAGCATTCCGGTAACTACCATCGTTGAGAAGGTAAATAAACAAGTTACAGATATTCCGTTAGAGAAAGTATATCTTCATTTTGATAAGCCATATTATGCTGTTGGAGATACCATTTGGTTTAAGGCGTATTTAACTTCTATTCAAAATATTCCATCTGAATTAAGTAAGATTATTTATGTGGATGTGCTAAGCAGTAAAGATTCGATTGTTGAAAGCATCAAGATACCTGTGATTAATGGTGTCGCACCAGGTAGTATTCCAATTTCTGATGCATCTTTTAAACAAGGTAATTATCATATTAGAGCTTATACGAGGTGGATGTTAAATTTTAGTCCGAATTATTTCTTTTCTAAGAATCTGCTTGTAGGGAATGCTATTAATAAGGATATAAGTACGAATATAACATTTAACAGTACTGCTACAGATAAGAATGTAAAGGTGAGTGCTCAAGTTTTATTTAAAAACGAAGATAATGTGCCTTTAAGTAATCGGAGAGTGAATTGGGAGGTTGTTGTTGATTATGAACGTGTAAGCAGGGGTAGAGGGGATACGGATGCTAAGGGCTTATTGAATATTGAATTCAGCAGTTCGAAAGATGTGGATTTACGAAGCGGGCAACTCATAGCAACGGTTGATATAGGAAAAACGAAGCCTATAAACGTCAGCTTTCCATTGCAGAAGGTTGCTTTAGAGAATGATGTTCAATTCTTTCCTGAAGGAGGGGATTTAGTTGCTGATTTACTATCAGAAGTTGCTTTTAAAGCTTTACGTTCAGACGGTTTGGGTGTTGAACTAACTGGCACAGTCGTAGATGCAGATGGGAATATTGTAGCACAGATGGGTTCTCAGCACTTAGGCATGGGTAAATTCCTGTTTACACCAGAAAACAATAAAATTTATTTTGCGAATGTTCAATTTGCAGATGGAACTAAAGGAACTTTTAAATTACCGGATGTAAAGCCGGAAGGTATAAATGTTTCAGTTGATAATAGTGATTTGACGAATTTAAAATTTGTTATCCGCTCAAATCGTCCTTATTTGGAAAAAAACTTTAATTCAGGTTTTTATATTATCGGTCGTAATGGAGGCATCGTTTATTATGCAGCTCAGACAGTTTTGCGGAATCAGGAGTATTCAGCTTCTATTCCTAAGAAAAATTTCCCAACCGGTATTGCGCAGTTAAGCATTTTATCGTCGTCAGGAAAGATACTTAGTGAGCGGGTTGTTTTTATTAAACAGGCAGATTCTCTTACGATGGGTTTAACATCAGATCTTTCAAAATATACTCAAAGACAGAAAGTTCAAATGAAATTGAATGCGAGCTCAGAAGGGAAACCTTCCTTAGGAAGTTTTTCTGTTGCCGTTATAGATGAAAGTAAAGTACCGGTTAACGATGATAAAGAAACAACTATATTAAGTAGTTTGCTTTTAAGTTCTGACATTGAAGGATATATTGAGGAGCCTAATTATTATTTCTATGATGTAAATGATAAAAAGTTATCTGATCTGGATCTGTTAATGCTTACACAAGGTTATCGTAGATATACCTATAACGATATATTAGCTAATAAACTACCGGCGATTTCTTATTTGCCAGAAAAAAGTTTAGCTATTTCGGGAATGATCAGAAGGAAGGATGGAATGCCTTTGACGAATGGACGATTGCTTTTGCAAATTCCTGAAAGGTCCTTTTATAAAGATGGTAAAACTGATGATAAAGGACGCTTTAGTTTTACTGATCTTGCTTTTCAGGATTCTGTGGAAGTGGTTATCAATGCTAGAAATAACCTTAATTCTGAGAATTTGATGATCATGACGGATGGAGAACCTTTTCCTCAGCCGGATATAAGTGCAAGTGCGCCCGATCAGATTATCAATATTGATAGTGCATTGGATACTTATCTTCAGAATAGTAAACTCCAAAATAGCTCAGGCTTTTTGTTAAGAGAGGTTACTATTGAAGGAAGAGCTGCAAGAGCACCAAGCCATGCTGATTATGGTGCACTTACTGGGTTGAGTATGCAAGCAGATTACCTATATAAAGGTGATCAACTTGCTGGCTGTAATGATTTAGTAAGTTGCTTAACAGGAAGTATGGGACTTACGTATGTGGACCGGGTTTTATATTTAAGCAGGTCTTACAATACGGGAAATAGACTTCCGATAGAAATTTATGCTAATGGTTTGCAGGTAGACGTCAATTATCTGTATGGAATACAAGTAGAAGGAATAGAATCAATCGAGGTTTTTATGAATGATGGAGTAAGCGGGATTAATTCCAGGAATAGAACAAATGGCGTGCTGGTTATTAATATGAAAGAGATTAAAAAGACGAAAGTGAGTGCACAGGATATTGCTGATCTTTTTCCACCAACGAATATAATGACCTTCATGCCTAATGGATATAGTGCTGAAAGACAATTTTATGTACCAAAATATAGTGGTCCGCAAACTACACTGCAATCGAAAGATAATAGAACCACCATTTATTGGAATCCTTACCTTTTAACCGATGAGAATGGTGATGTAAACTTTGAATATTTTAATTCTGACGGTAAAGGGACTTTCCGGGTAGTAGTGGAAGGTGTTGACGAAGATGGCCATATTGGAAGATCTGTTTATCGTTATCAGGTAGAATAGTGGAGAGTATAAGATAAGATTCCGAGATAGGTTACCATTAAAATAGGCAGCCTTCTTCTTTTTCTGAATGCTCGCGTTCAAACTTAAGTAGCCATTTTTTCTTTTCTATTCCTGCAGCATATCCTGTCATGGTTCCGTTACTGCCAATTACGCGGTGGCAGGGGATGACGATTGCTAGCCGGTTCCGGCCATTTGTTGATGCGATTGCACGGATCGCTTTTGGATTATTCATTAATTCAGCTTGTTCTTTGTAAGAAATCGTTTTCCCATAGGGGATTTCTTGTAATGTCTTCCAAACTACCTGTGAAAATTCATTGCCAAGTGTGTGTAGAGGTACAGAGAATGCTTTTAGCTTCCCTTCAAAATATTCACTGAGCTCATTTTCTAATTGATCGAGGTGTTTATTTCGTCCAGGCAATATAGCTGCATTAAGCAATTTTTGTAGTTCGATAAATTCGTTTCCTAATTGGATCCGGTTAACGAATTCTAATAAACAAATACCTTCTGATGTTGCACCAGCTAACATAGGGCCTAATGGCGTTGAAATTTCTATCACATGTATTACATCAGCATCATTTGAATATGAAGAATTGTTTTCTAATAGTGAACTATATCGATTTGCAAATTCAATATAGTTAGCTGCCAGTTGATTATTCATATCTTTATTTTTATTTATTGCATTGCAATATGATTAAATGTAAGCAATTTTATGAATTACTATGGAACAAAACAAAAGAATAGCCGAACCAGATAATACAGCAGTCCGAACTGCTTTATGGAGAGCAATTCATCTTCAAGTAGATTCGAAACCATATATACTTGAAGATGAAATAGGGTTAAAATTGATTGACCCAGATGAGGGATGGCAAAAACGTCCGGATATGGATCCGCAATTTACAAAACGTCTTCGGGCATCTATTTTGGCTCGTGCTCGTTTTATTGAGGACTTAATCATTGAAGAAAGTAAACATGGAATTAGTCAGTATGTTATTCTTGGGGCAGGACTTGATACTTTTTCGCAACGCAGAGCGGATGTTGCTTCCAAACTCCAAGTGTATGAAATTGACCAACCAGATACGCAAACCTGGAAACAACGACGCTTGAATGAGCTTGGTTTCGGGATTCCGGAATGGTTGCATTTTGTTTCTGTCGACTTTGAAACCTCTTCTTGGTGGGAGCAGTTATTAAAATCAGGATTTGATATTAATAAACCTGCAGTTGTGGCCTGCACAGGAGTGAGCTTATATCTCACAAAAGATGCAATTACTGCTACACTAAATCAAATTGCGAAACTTATGTCTGGTTCTAAACTTGCCATGACATTTTATTTACCAATGGAGTTGATGGATGAAGAGGATAAGCCTTTGCAGCAAATAGCAGAGAAAGGTGCACGTGAAGCAGGAACACCATTTGTGAGTTTTTATTCACCAAGTGAAATATTAACTTTAGCTAATAAAGCAGGTTTTAAGAAAGCGAAAACAATATCAACAAAGGATATGGAAGAACGTTATTTTACGAACAGAGCCGATAATCTTTTACCTGCAAGCGGAGAAGTGTTTTTGTTGGCAACAACCTAGATAATGATTTAACAATAATAACTCAAGAATATGCTGATAGATATAAATCCAAAAATACCAATGCGGGATAAAGCCGCAACAAAAGAGTTTTACTTGAATAAGTTAGGTTTTCAGGAACTTGGAGATGTTGATTATGACGGTTACTTAATGGTTCAAAAAGATAATATACAAATTCACTTTTTTGAATTTAAAGAGCTTGACCCGAAAGAAAATTATGGACAAGTGTATATACGAACTAATGATATTGATACATTGTATCAGTCGATGCTTGATAAGAAATTAATTATACATCCAGCAGGGCATTTGCAAACAAAACCTTGGGGACAAAGGGAATTTTCGATGCTGGATCCTGATAGTAATTTATTGACATTTGGGCAGGGCATATAACTGAAGGTAAAAACAAAGGCTATATTATTATATTTATACAGTAAAGAAATTAAGTCATGAGTTCAAAAAATATATCACCGAATACTTCATATCTTCCTGTTCCTTGGGAATATAAAGAGGCTATAGAAGATGTAATTAATAAGAAGAACGAAGGTAAAATATTCTTTTTTGATAACGGAGGGCAGGTTTCCGAGGAGAAAGGTATCGTTATTGAAATGGTAGAAGAAAAGAATGCAGGAGTATATATAGTTTTAGATACTGGCACTAAAATAAGGATAGATAGAATAATAACTCTTTTTGGTAAGATAGGTGCTGCTTACGATGAATATGATTCATATGCTAATGCTTGTATGAATTGTATGGGAGGCTATGAAGAATAACGGTTTAATTTTTAGCGCCAAAACGCTAGTTAGATCACCGTAGATGATGTTCATTTAAATGACCTTGGAAATAAATTGGCTTATCTTTGTTAGTATATGATTTCTTTCGAGAAACTAAATAAAGCTCCTTCAAGATTACTTTCTCAACAAAATCAAGATTATTTGTATTTTGGAGGAACTTCCTATTTGGGGATTAACCAAAATGAATATTTTAGAGGTCTTTATCTAGAAGGTTTACAAGAGCTAGGCTTAAATAACGGCACGTCGAGAAGTAATAATGTTCAGCTTGCTATTTATAATGAAGCAGAAAAAGAAGCTTCAAGCCGCTTTTGTTCGGAAGCTTCTCTAATTAATTCCAGTGGGTTTTTAGCAGCACAATTGGTTGTTCGTCAGTTCTCTTCTTTTGGGGAAGTAATTTATGCTCCTAATTGTCATCCTGCATTATGGTTAAATAATAAGCCGGTTGTTCAGAGTAATTTTAAAGAATGGATAGTAAATACCACACATTATATTAATCACAGTAAGAGTAAACGATTTGTTATTATTAGTGATGCGCTAAATAATCTAAGACCTGAAATATATGATTTTTCAAGTCTTCAAGGAATTCAAGGTGACAAAGAAATTGTCTTGATTGTTGATGATTCTCATGGAATTGGAGTAATTGGGGAAAAGGGAATAGGAGTATATTCTGCTCTTCCTTCTGCAAAAAATATAGTTAGAGTTGTTGTTGCATCTATGGCGAAAGGACTTGGTATTGATGCAGGTATAGTATTATCGGATGCTTCAACCATCGATTCGCTTAAACAAACAGGAATTTTTCTTGGTGCATCACCTCCTGCACCAGCACTATTATATGCTTTTATGAATGCAAAAGAGATTTATCATGATGAATGGAATAAGCTGTATAATAATATGTTGTATATGGAAAAGATGATTCCTGAAGGGTTCTGCTTTGCAAAAGGATTTCCAGCTTATTATACTGAACGATCAGAGTTATATAGTCAACTCTTATCTAAGGGTATTGTAATTTCTAGCTTTCCTTATCCGCAAGCAAACGATCCTTTATTGAATCGGATCGTAGTTAGCAGCGGGCACCGAAAAGAAGATTTACAATATTTAATAAACCAACTTTGATTTAAGTTGGTGTGATGAAGAAAGAGGAGTTATATTATCCTTTTTACCGATGAACAAGGAATGGACAATTTAAAGCAGGTAATTGAAGCTAATTAAAAGCAGGTTTAAGCGGATATTGTGCAGATTGTAGAAAGCGAAATTGAACGTATTAAGAATGAGCCCGATTTACAGCATTTTGTGCAATCGGAATAGTGGGTATATAAAATAAGGAATTGTAACTTTGTATTAGTGCAATCACATGAATACCGTGCAATGAAAGATGAATTAGTGCAATCTTCGGTTGTACCTTTAATAAATTATTTTAATAACCTTATTCCTTTAAACGATGAGGAAATAGAACTGGTTTCTTCATACTTCAAACCTAGGTTATACCGCAAGAGACAATATGTTCTGCAAGAGGGGGATGTTTGTAATCAATTCAACTTTGTAGTTCGTGGTTGTTTACGGATGTACAAAGTGGACGAAAAAGGTAATACCCATATTATTCAATTTGCATCGGAAAATTGGTGGATGATTGATATTGGTAGTTTTCACGGTAGAAATCCGTCAGAATTGAACATCGATGCTTTAGAAGATACAATGGTTTTGCAGATAAGTTACGATAACCTCATCGCTCTTTACACACAGGTTGCCAAGTTTGACAGGATTTTTAGGGTGTTAATAGAAAACAATTATGTTACTTTGCAAAACCGCTTATTACAGAACATAAGCTCTAACGCCGAAGACAGGTACAATTCATTCATTGAGGTGTACCCCCATCTGTCCAATCGTCTACCCCAAACGCAAATCGCTTCATTCTTGGGTATTACGCCGGAGTTTCTTAGCAGGTTGAGAAACCGCCGTGTAAAATAAAAGCCTTAAACTACATCAATACTATTTCTTGACATAGTTCATTGGAGCAAAGCCATGCTTTGATGCAACTTTGCATTATCAATTTATTGTTTAATTCTAAAAAGAAATAGTATGTCCATGACATCAAAAGTAGCCGTAATCGGCTTGGGAAACATCGGTAAAACAGTCGCTAAAAATCTTGTAAAAGGAAACAGACCCGTTATCATTGCAAGCAGAGAAATCGAAGATGCCAAAGCATTGGCTTCTCAATTAGGTAATCTTGTAACTCCTACTGAAACCGCAGAGGCTATTAAGGAAGCTGACATTATCGTATTGTCAGTTTGGTTCAATACCATCAAAGAGCTATTTGAAGAATATGCAGATGAATTACAAGGTAAAATCATTATTGACCCATCCAACCCCATTGCGCCGGATGAAAACGGAGGCTTCAAAAAAATCATAGGTGATAAAGATAGTGCCGGACAGCTGAATGCAGAGATACTTCCAAAAGGGGCAAAACTCGCCAAAGCCTTTGGTACATTGGGAGTAGTTTCACTTGCGGATAAGGCGTTTCAAACACCGGAAAAATTGGTACTATTTTATGCAACAGATGACAATACAATCGACAATTCCGTTGAGCAACTTATCGCAGACAGTGGTTTTGATGCCATAAAAGTTGGGGGCTTAGAGCAATCCATTCGTATAGAGGTTTTCGGTAACTTGCATGAATTTGGTGCTATCGGAAAGCCTGTAACTGTAGCGGAAGCAAAAGCCAAATTGTAATTAATATAGAGGAAAAGTATTTTTGACATGATGAAGAAATATAAAATAACCGCATTATTCAGCCTTTTTGCTATTGCGGCGTTGGGGCAAGACCTAACCTTTAAAAAACAGGAGTTTGAATTGAATAATGTAAAGGCATCAGTTGTAAAACTGAAAGGACAGAAAGTGCTGAAAATGGAAAGAGATTTAGAGGCACTTCCTTTTGATGAAGACAACATGATTTCTACCGTGGACGAACCCACCTATGCCAAATTGAAAGGCCTAAGCTTTGAAAACGGTATCATTCAAGTTAAGGTATTAAGCCGTTTGCTTGAAAGCGCACCCGATTTTGCTCGTGGATTTATAGGAGTTGCATTCAGAATTGACGAAAGCAACACCAACTTTCAATCCATATACATTCGTCCAACAAATGGCAGGGCAGAAAATCAATTCCGTCGAAACCACTCCGTACAATACTTTTCCTATCCCGGCTATAAGTTTGATAGGTTACGAAAAGAGTTTCCCGAAACATACGAAACTTATGCCGATATAGGTTTGGATGAATGGATTAAGTTACGTTTGGAAATCAACGACCGTAAGGTACATCTGTATATCAATGGTCAAAAGTACCCTTCGTTTATTGTCGACGAAATAAAAGGAAACACTAAAAGTGGCTCGGTCGCTCTGTGGGTGGATATAGGTACGGAGGGGTATTTTAAGGACTTAAAAATTATAAAGAAATAGAATTGCAGAACAAGATTTATTAAATCATCCCACTCTTGTTTCACAATTCTAATCAACCCTCCAAACGGTATCGTTTCGAAGCTTGATTTTTATAAAACAATGCCAATTAGCATCGAATATATTCAACGAATTAATAAATGCCATTTACAAAATCGGGAGTGGGTTCGATGTCCCCGAATTTTTGGAAGTTGACGGACAAGACATCGAACCCCGAATACAAATTCAACATCAATGCATAGAATGTCAGGATACCAATAAATTAAAAGGTAAAAAAATGGAACAAGTCTATCTTTTTTAGACTTGTTCCAAGATGTGACCCCGCAGGGAATCGAACCCTGGACCCACTGATTAAGAGTCAGTTGCTCTACCAGCTGAGCTACGAAGTCTAATGAGGTGCAATATTAAGCATAAAATGCGAAATGAAAAGGGATTTAGTGATTTTTTTCGAACTAATCTTACATTAAGAAAATCGTAATAGAATGGCTTTATTCTATCGAGAAGTCTGCATTAACCACAGCAGTTATTTCTTTTCTAATGGAAGAAACATCGTTTATGCCTTGATCTGAAACCATATTGGAGTTTTCTGGAGTTATTTGAATAACTCCCATTCTCGCACGTCTTAATGCTCCTAAATTCCGGCCGGTAGCTTCAGCTATTCTCTTTCCTCTGGTCATTGCGTCTTTTGCTGCCTCCGCCTGTATTTCAATTTTTATATCTCCTAATTTGGTGTAATAGTATTCAGGCTGATTAACCATAAAACTAACTCCTTGCTCAACAAGCGAGCTAATATCTAAAGACACATCTTTAATCTTATTTACATCTGTAGATGAAATACTAATCATTTGCGAGGTAGTATAAGAGGATATCCCGATTTGCTGACCGTTTTGGTTATACAGATAATTAGTATAGCTGTTAACAGTCTGGAACTCTATGCTGTCTTCAGGGAAGCCTGCATTTTTTAAATAGGAAATGACAATAGGCTTTTGCGTTTGTAGTTTTTGATAGGCTTCTTTTGGAGAAGCTGCTTCAACATTCAGCATTCCACGAAGTATTCCTAAATCAGATATGATTACCTTTTTAGCTGAACCTGTTGTATTAATACTTTGATCTTCACTTTTTATATTCTTAACAGTAATAGCAAGAATAATTACAGCGATAATTGCTGCAAGTGATATTATTATTGCAGGTATAATAAAATGATTTCTGTTCATAATCTATAAATTGTTAAGAAATAATCATGCCATTGTTCCTTAAGCAATTTATAGAAAATAAAGAAGATTTTGAAGATTTTAAACGTTGAATCTGAAATGCATAATATCGCCATCTTCAACGATATACGTTTTGCCTTCAACACTTAGTTTTCCCGCCTCTTTACAGGCGCTCTCTGATCCTAATGCAACAAAGTCTTTGTATTTAATAACCTCCGCACGTATAAAACCTTTTTCAAAGTCGGTATGAATAACACCTGCAGCCTGAGGTGCTGTAAAGCCTTGTGTGATAGTCCAGGCTCTTACTTCTTGTACACCGGCTGTGAAATAGGTAGAAAGCTTTAAAAGCTTATATGCTGCTTGGATTAATTTAGTTACTCCAGACTCTGATAGGCCCATGTCTTCTAAGAAGATTTGTCTTTCTTCATAGCTTTCAAGCTCGGCAATTTCTGATTCTATTTTAGCAGAGATAATTAACACTTCGGCATTTTCATCTTTTACAGCTTCTTTAACCAAATCAACATATTTGTTGCCTTCAACTACAGATGCCTCATCAACATTACAAACATACAGAACAGGCTTTTGAGTTAATAAGCCCAGATCACTTATGTATTCGAAGTCTTCCTCAGAAAGTGGAGCAATACGAACAGATTTTCCGCTTTCGAGCGTGGTTTTTATTACAGATAAGATTTCATAAGTTTTCTTCGCATCCTTATCACCACCGGTTTTAGCCATCTTTTCAACTTTCTGAATACGTTTTTCTACAGTATCCAAATCTTTTAATTGAAGTTCGGTGTCGATAATCTCTTTATCGCGGATAGGATCTACAGAGCCATCTACATGGATAACATTGCCATCATCAAAGCAACGTAACACATGAATAATCGCATTGGTAGTCCGAATATTACCAAGGAACTGGTTTCCTAAACCTTCTCCCTTACTGGCTCCCTTTACTAATCCGGCGATATCAACAATTTCAATCGTATTAGGTACAATACGGTGAGGTTTAACTAATTCGCTTAACTTATTTAATCGATTATCGGGTACTGTAATTACTCCGACATTGGGTTCGATTGTGCAAAAAGGAAAGTTTGCTGCCTGTGCTTTTGCGTTAGATAAACAGTTAAACAAAGTTGATTTACCAACATTTGGTAATCCGACAATTCCGCATTGTAATGCCATTGATATTTAGTTTAGATGATAGGATTTAACCTATTGTAAAATTGTCGCAAAGATAAAAATTTTAACCTTTTAATAGTATTAATTTGTCATATCATATTTTTCATGCTATTTTTATAAATATAACAAATCAACAATATAAAAACACAAAAATGGCTACGATAGACCCTCAAATAGAACAAAGAGCACAATTATGGTTAAAAGAACCATACGATAATGAGACCATCGAAGCTGTTCAAGCGATGATCAATGAAAATCAAGTTGGTGAATTAACAGATTCCTTTTATAAAGACCTGGAATTTGGAACAGGCGGATTACGCGGAATAATGGGAGTGGGCACTAACCGGATCAATAAATATACTTTAGGTAAAGCAACGCAAGGCTTTAGTAATTATCTGAAAGGCCTTTATTCCTCAGAAGAAATCCGGGTAGTGATTTCATACGATAGCCGTAATAATTCCAGAGACTTTGCTAAAATTGTAGCCGATGTATTCTCTGGAAATGGACTGATTGTCTATTTCTTCGACGAGTTAAGACCGACTCCGGAATTGTCTTTCGCTATTCGTAAATTAAATGGCCATGGCGGTGTGATGCTAACCGCTTCTCATAATCCCAAAGAATATAATGGTTATAAAGCTTATGGGAGAGATGGAGGACAGCTGGTTGCGCCGCATGATAGTAATGTAATTGACGAGGTTAATAAAATAATCGATTTGAATGATGTGAAATTCGAAGCAAAAGAAGAAAATATTAGGCACCTGGGTTCTGAAATGGATGATGCCTATATTGAAGGAATAAAAGCACTATCATTGAATCCGTCGATTGTTGAAGCGCAGAAAGATCTTAAAATTGTATATTCTTCCATCCATGGAACCGGGATCACGGTTGTACCAAAGACATTGGAGGCTTGGGGCTTTCGTAATATACATTTAGTAGAGGAACAGGCTAAACCTGACGGTAATTTCCCTACAGTTATATATCCGAATCCTGAAGAAAGAGATGCCATGATGCTTGCAACTAATAAAGGTAAAGAGTTGGATGCAGATGTTGTAATGGCGACGGATCCTGATGCGGATAGAGTAGGCGTAGCGGTTAAAGATACGAATGGTGTCTTTCAACTGTTGAATGGAAATCAGATATTTAGTCTCTTGGCAGAGTATGTCCTTAATTCCCATAAAAAAGCCGGACAATCTTTTCAAGATCGCTATATTGTTAAAACCATTGTAACCAGTAACCTGATATTAGAAATTGCTAAAAAGTACGGTATCCATTGTTACGATGTATTAACAGGCTTTAAATATATAGGTGAATTAATTACTCTGAAAGTTGGTAAAGAAGAGTTTATACTTGGCGGGGAAGAAAGCTATGGTTTCTTAATAGGTGATCTGGTTCGTGACAAAGATGCTGTTGTTTCCTGTGCTTTTATAGCAGAAATGACTGCGTACTTTAAAAATGAAGGTAAAACTCTTTTTGAAGCTTTATTAGATATCTATTCAAGCTATGGCTATTTTAAAGAGAAACAGGTATCGCTTACTAAAAAGGGAAAAGCGGGTGCTGAGGAAATCAAAGAAATGATGAATCAGTTTAGGTCTACGCCACCGAAATACCTGGGTGGTATAGAGATTGTAAACATCAAAGATTATAAAACATCGCATTCTTTAACGGTTTCTTCGCAACTTGAAGAAATTATTGATCTTCCAAAATCAGATGTATTGCAGTTTATAACATCTGAGGGTGATGTGATATCGATCCGGCCTTCCGGCACTGAACCTAAAATTAAATTCTATTGCAATGTTAAATTAGCGAAAGGTTCACATAGTGACTATAAAGAATCTGAAAGGATTTTGGATGAAAAAGTTGACTTAATTATGAAGGATCTTATATAACAATGCTTCTATCCTTTGTTAAAAATGCATCCGTTTTTGTACATTTGTCATAAACGATATGGGTATGGATGCTGAAAGCAAAATCAAATTTTTACTGGAGAACGAACGTTTAGATGAAGGGTTAAAAGCCATTGCAAGTAAGGTTCTTGCAGGAGAACGGATTAGTTTTGATGAAGGTGTTTTGCTATTCGAGAAGGGTGAACTGGGCTATTTAGGAGTTTTAGCTAATTATATTCGGGAGAAGAAGCACGGCGATTATACCTATTTTAATCGTAATTTTCATATTGAACCTACCAATGTTTGTGTCTACGACTGTAAATTCTGTTCTTATTCACGGCTTATAAAGAATAAAGATGAAGGCTGGGAGATGGACGTGGATGCCATGATGGATATCGTACGCAAATATGATAATGAACCTGTAACCGAAGTTCATATTACAGGAGGGGTAGTACCTAAACAAGACCTTAAATTCTATGCTTCTTTCTTTCGTGAATCGAAAGCCCACCGCCCCGACTTACATATAAAAGCATTAACTCCTGTAGAATACTATTATATCTTCAAAAAAGCAAAGCTAAGCCATTATGAGGGTATGAAGTATATGAAGGAGGCAGGACTTGATTCTATGCCTGGAGGGGGAGCAGAAATATTCCATCCGGAGATAAGGCAACAAATTGCAGCAGATAAATGTAATGCAGAACAATGGCTTGATATTCATGAACAAGCACATAAATTGAACATGCGTTCAAATGCTACCATGTTATACGGACATATTGAAAAGTACCATCATCGAATTGACCATATGGAAAGATTACGTCAGTTACAAGATAAGACTGGCGGCTTTCAAGCTTTTATCCCGTTAAAATTCAGGAATAAGGATAATCAAATGTCTTATGTACCAGAAGTTTCTGTTATTGAAGATCTTCGTAATTATGCCGTTAGTCGTATCTATCTTGACAATTTCGATCATATCAAATCCTATTGGGCTATGATTGGCCGGGATACAGCACAACTTTCATTAAGCTTCGGTGTAGATGATATCGATGGAACACTGGATGATACAACTAAGATCTATTCTATGGCCGGTTCTGAAGAACAAACTCCTAAAATGAGTACGCAGCAGCTTGTTGAATTGATTCGTCATGTGGGCCGCCATCCTATTGAGCGCAATACATTATATGATGTAATTACTGATTATAAAGATGTTGTATTTGAAGAAGACGACGAAAAGAAAGCACGCTATTATCCACTTCCTGTAATTGGAGAAAAAATATAAATACCAGATAGCTTTAAATAAGCAATAAATTTGAAAAGATCACTTTACATTATAAGACACGGACAAACTGACCTAAACAAAATGGGTATCGTACAAGGCCGTGGTGTTAACTCTCCAATTAATGAACATGGAATTTTACAGGCAAAGGCATTCTATGAGAACTATAAACACATCCCCTTTGACCGTGTAATTACTTCTACTCTAAGAAGGACTCATCAAACCGTAGAAAATTTTATTCAAGATGGCATTCCATGGGTTCAACATGCTGGTTTGGATGAGATCAGTTGGGGGATATATGAAGGAAAACATCAAGATGAAGAGATATTGACAGGTTTTAACAAGTTAATAGAATGCTGGACCAATGGCGAGTTGGATGTTTGTGTAAATGAAGGCGAAACACCTAATGAAGTGAAAGCCCGCCAGGAGGCTGCTATCAAAGAGATTTTAGAAATTACCGAAGGGGATAAGAATGTTCTGATTTGCACACATGGTCGTGCAATGCGGATGTTACTTTGCCTGCTTACAAATAAATCATATTCAGTCATGGATACTTTTCCGCATACCAATACGGCTTTATATAAAGTAGATTATGATGGAATTGATTTTAACATTGATTTATTTTACAATATAGATCACTTAGTTAATTTAGAAGAATAACATGAACAAAGTAAAAATATCTGCAGTATCTTATATCAATACAAGCCCGTTTATGTATGGCATTAACAGGAATGAGGATTTACTGGCAATCAGTGATATCAGCCTGGACATTCCTTCTATCTGTGCGGAAAAATTGATTGAGAATAAAGTTGATATAGGTTTAGTGCCGGTTGCTGCCTTATTAGATATTCCTGATTACAAGATTATATCAGATTATTGCATAGGATCTGTTGCAGCAGTTACTTCTGTTTTTATTTTCAGCAAAAAACCTATTGAAGAAATTCAAACTCTACGTTTAGATTCACATTCACGTACGTCCAATAATCTAGCTCGTGTTTTATTAAAAAACTATTGGAAGAAATCAATTACATTAAGCACAGATAAGAATACAGATGCTTATGTATTAATAGGTGACCGCACCTTTGGAAAAGTAGGTTCAGAGCCTTATGCATATGATTTAGGAGAAGCTTGGACAAACTTTACTGGTTTACCTTTTGCCTATGCCGTATGGGCTGCCAATAAAGCTATACCAGAACATTTTGTCGAATTGTTTAACCGGGCATTGAAATATGGTTTGGATCATCGTGATGAATTAATTGATGAATTACCGAAAGTTGAGAACTTCGACTTGAGAAAATACTTGACTGAGTCGATTGATTTCGATTTAACGCTGGAGAAAAGGAATGCAATTCAATTGTTTCACCACTACATTAATGAATTAGATGCAGTGGTGATAGAATAATACTATTGCCAGGCACTTTCTTGATCCAGGTATTCTACATCTTCTCTGCTTAAATCCAGGCTTGCTGCTTTTAACAGTTCAAATAATTGTTCTTTATTTGTAGCACTTGCTATGGGTGCAGTGATTCCTGGTTTATGCAGTAACCATGCGATGGCAATTCTGGCTTGAGTGGCATTATATTTTAAGGCGAGCGTATCCAGTGCGCTTAAGATCTTAAAGCCACGTTTTCCTAAGTATTTCTTTATTCCCGGGCCACGTTTACTTAAGTTCAGATCACTTTCGCTACGGTATTTTCCACTTAAAAATCCACTTGCTAAAGCATAATAGTTAAGAACACCTAAATCATGTTTCTTTACCAAAGAAGCATATTCGGTTTCAAACATCTCGCGTTCGTATAAATTATAAAGAGGTTGTATGGATACGTAGGAAGCCAAGTTATTTTCTTGACTTACTTTTAAGGAATTTTCAATACGTTCTGCACTTAAATTGGAAGCGCCAATGAACCGTACCTTGCCTTCTTTTACCAGTTGGTTGAAGGCTTCCATTGTTTCCTCTACGGGAGTTTCTAAATCGTCGTAATGAGATTGGTAAAGATCAATGTAGTCTGTTTGAAGGCGTCTAAGAGATTTTTCAACAGCTTCCCTCATGTATTTTGCACTTAAGTCTTTTTTGCCTTGGCCCATATCGCCACCAAATTTGGTAGCCAAAATAATGCGGTCACGCTTATTGCCTTGCTTTAGCCAGTTGCCAATGATGGTTTCAGACTCGCCTCCCTCGTTTCCCGGAACCCATCTGGAATAAGTGTCCGCTGTATCAATTAAGTTAAAGCCGTTGTCGACAAACTCATCCAGGATATGGAAAGATTCTTTTTCATTGAGTGTCCATCCGAACACATTAGCTCCAAAAGCAATGGGAGCAACAGATAATGTAGATTTTCCTATCGTTCTATTTTTCGTCATTATATCTTAATTATTTAAAGGAATCAATTATGTTCTCCTTAAAATTAAGCAATAATGATGCTGTATACGAAAATAAGATTAAAAAATGATATGGTTCTTACTTTTGAAGAGCCATACCTTTTTTGTAGAAGTCAACGTTTGATACCTTTTTCTCTTTTTTAACAGGGCTTACTTTAGTTGCTACCGGACTTGCTTTAACTGCTCTGCTTTGCATAATGATAACCCAGGCTACTACACCACCGGTTAATGCCATTAATGCACCCACTAATGATGGAGAAGTATAATCATAGCCAGCTGCTAATGGCAGACCTCCTAAGAAAGCACCTAATGCATTTCCGATGTTAAAGCTTGCCTGACTGGTTGATGCTGCAAGCATTTCAGACCCTTTAGCAGTATTAATCATTAACATTTGTACAGAAGGAGCTAAAGCAAATGCAACTGCACCGGTTACAAAAGTCATGATAAGAGAAAGAATAGGATTGAAAGAGACGAAATGTACAATTACTAAGGTAACAGCCATGGTCGAAAGCAATATTAAAGATGCTTTAGCAGGTGAAACTATATCAGCCAATCTACCACCTATGAAGTTACCAACCAACATTCCGAAGCCAGCTACCATCAATATATAAGTGATTGAGTTTGCTGCAAATCCGGATACTTCAGTCATTAATGGAGCGATATAGCTATACCATGCAAATAAACCTCCTGTACCAATAGAAATCATCAAGATCATTAACCAGGATTGAGAACTTTTAAAGAAGTTTAGTTGAGTTTTAAGATTATTTTCTTTGTTTGCCGGAAGATTTGGCATCCAGTATTTTAAACTAGCAATGGTAACAAGACCTACCAAAACAATGACAGCGAATGAAAAGCGCCAGGAATAATGATGGCCAATATAAGTACCAAGCGGTACACCGGCAATGTTTGCTATGGTTAAACCAGCAAACATGATGGCAATTGATTGTGCTTCTTTTCCTTTAGGAGCTATACGACTTGCTACTACTGAACCAACCCCAAAAAAGGCTCCATGTGGTAATCCAGCTAATAGACGACTTATAAACAAACTTGTATAACCAGGAGCAAATGCCGATAGTCCGTTGAAAACCGTAAAGATGATCATCAGGAAAATCAATATATTTCTTGGCGGATATTTTCCGGCTATAAGTACCAATAGGGGAGCACCAATTACCACTCCCAATGCATAAGCAGAAATTAGATGTCCTGCCTGTGGGATGCTAATAGATAAGTCTTTTGCAATATCAGGTAACAAACCCATCATCACAAATTCGGTAATTCCTATTCCTAAACCACCGAGCAATAACGCATATAATCCTTTTTTCATAATAAATTACTTAGTGTAATTAATACACTATGCAAAAGTATGAAAAAGATTGATGTAATCAATACATTAAAATGTAAAGAAATAATGAATTTTATTGATATGCTTTGTTTCGTAGTAAATGATCGGCTATAACCAATGCCGCCATAGCTTCTACAATGATCACTGCACGTGGAACCACACAAGGGTCATGCCTTCCTTTTCCAGTAATTTCAACGTCGTTCCCTTCTTGATCAATTGTATTTTGAGCACGCATAATGGTAGCTACAGGCTTAAAAGCTACATTAAAATTAATATCCATTCCGTTAGAAATACCTCCCTGAATACCGCCTGAAAAGTTTGTTAAGGTTTTTAAAGTATTATTTGAATGTTCAGGATTGATAAACAGATCATTGTGTTCTGATCCGCGCATTGTTGAACCTTCAAAGCCTGATCCGTATTCAAAACCATGAACAGCATTAATGCTTAGCATCGCTTTTCCCAGATCGGCATGTAACTTATCAAATACCGGCTCGCCTAAACCTACCGGGACGTTTTGGATAACAGTAGCTATCTTTCCACCTACTGTATCGCCCTCTTTTTTGATCGTTCCGATAAAGTCTTCCATTTCTTTTGCGGTTGCAGGATCAGCGCAACGCACAATATTTTTTTCACGTATATCTAGCAATTCTTGAATATTATTGCTGCTTAGGTTGGGTGCTTGTATATTTCCTACAGCAGAAACATGCGAGAAAATTTCAATGTTATATTGTTTTAAAAATAGTTTAGCTATAGCTCCTGCTGCAACTCTTGCAGCAGTTTCTCTTGCTGAAGAGCGCCCGCCACCTCGGTAGTCACGAATTCCATATTTAACCTGATAGGTATAATCCGCATGTGAGGGTCTGTATTTATCCTGAATATGTGAATAATCTTTTGAGCGTTGATCTTCATTTGGAATCAAAAGCATAATCGGTGTTCCGGTAGTCTTACCCTCAAATATGCCCGATAGGATAGAACAGGTATCGCTTTCTTTTCTTTGAGTAGTAATTTTAGATTGGCCAGGTTTACGCTTATCGAGTTCCTGTTGAATAAACTCTAAATCAAGCTCAACGTTAGGAGGGCAACCATCTATAATTACACCAATAGCTTTACCATGTGATTCACCAAAAGTGGTGATCTTAAAAGCCTTACCAAAAGAATTTCCTGCCATTTCTTATTTTGATTATTCTCGATTAATTGATTTTAAAACCCACTTGTTCCAGATGTTTCCAGAATAAAGGGTACGATTTTTCTACCACTTCCGGCTCTTCAATGATTAATTCTTTAAAAATCAAAGCAAGAGGAGCAAAGGCCATAGCCATGCGGTGGTCTTCATAGGTTTTTATAGTGATTGTATCCGGATTAAATCTTTTGCTGCAATCTAATCGATACACTTCCTTTTTCTCCTCGTAAAGCCTTACGCCAAATTTAGCCAATTCATTTTGTAAAGCCAGTATACGGTCTGTCTCTTTTATCTTTAGCGTTTCTAAGCCGGTGAAAGATATTTCATGGCCTAGAGCAGCACAACAAACGATTATAGTTTGGGCAAGATCCGGACAAGAAATAAGGTCATAACTGTCTTTCACTCTTCTTTCCTTAATTTTTGTAAGTTTTAATCCATCAGCTGTAAAGACTGAAAGAACCCCGAAGTCCAGCATGATATCTTTAATTTCCTGATCACCCTGTAGGCTTGAAGGCTTTAATCCGGGTAATAGAATGTCCGCTTCTTCAGCTAAAGCAACCATAGAATACCAATAGGAAGCAGCACTCCAATCCGGTTCTATAAACAGGGTAGATGCATTTGGCGTTTGCGAAGCAATATAGATTTGATTTCCTTGCCAACTATGTTGAATTCCTGTTTCCTTTAGCATATCTAAAGTCATTTCAACATAAGGGCGGGAAGTTAGTTCTCCTTCAATATTTAGCTTTAATCCTTGTGGAAAGGCGCTGGAAATTAAAAGCAGAGCTGATAAATATTGACTGCTGATATTGCCTTTAACAGTAACCTCAGCAGATTGCTGCTTAAAAGGCCCGGTTATTTTCAAAGGAGGAAAGCCTTCATTATCCAGAAATTCAATTTGTGCACCCAGCGACTTCATCGCATTTGATAGAATGCCAATAGGCCTTTGTTTCATTCGTTCGCTTCCTGTAAGTATAAACTTTCCTGCATTTAGGGGAAGGAAAGCACTTAGAAAACGCATGGCGGTACCTGCCGGACCAATATCAACAATGACTTCAGTATCACCGGCATTTTTGGCTTGTTGCAATGCATTTTCTAAGGCAACTGTATCGGCGGCTTCTGATAAGTTCTTAATTTCAACCTTTCCTTTGCTTAAAGCCTGGATGATCAAAGCTCGATTGCTTTCGCTTTTAGATCCGGTAAGCTGAATAGTATCCTTAATAGTTTTTGAAGAAGCCGTTAAACGGATATTTTTTGCTTCCATTTAAACCTCTACCGATGATTTTGTGTTCATGATTTCGTTTTGTTTACGAATTGATTCATTATGAACTAATTCTAAAAACTTAACAGTAAAATCTTTGTCCAATTTTAAAGCACCTGCCATTGCAGTTCTTTTTTCAACAATTTCATCCCAACGAGTAATTTGTAAAATAGTTACATTGTTATCACGTTTGAATTCGCCGATCTTTTCAACTATTTTCATACGTTCTCCAATTTTTTGGATAATCAACGTATCTAGTTTATCTATTTCTGTACGAAGAGTTGCTAGTTGATCATCAAAGACAGGGTTATCAGAATCTGCTTTACGAAGTGTTAATTTATCAGCTAATTCAGCCAAAGCTGCAGGAGTTAATTGTTGTTTAGCATCTGTCCAGGCAACCGATGGATCCATATGAGATTCGATCATTAAACCTTGCATGTCTAAATCCAATGCTTTTTGTGCTATGTAAGGAATTAACTCACGGTTACCACAGATATGGCTTGGATCATTGATGATCGGTAACTCTGGTGCAATTGCTTTTAATTGAATAGCAAGATCCCACATTGGTTCGTTACGGAAAGAAGTTTTTTCGTAAGAAGAGAAACCTCGGTGGATAGCTCCTAATTTAGTGATTCCGGCATTATTAATGCGCTCAAGGGCACCAATCCATAAAGCAAGATCAGGATTGATTGGGTTTTTAACCAAAACAGGGACATCTACACCTTTTAAAGCATCGGCTATCTCTTGAACGGTAAAAGGATTGGCTGTACTTCTGGCACCTACCCATAAAATATCAACACCGGCAGCTAACGCTTCTTCAACGTGTTTTGCAGTAGCAACTTCAACTGCTATAGGTAATCCTGTTTCTTTTTTCGCACGATTTAACCATTCTAATCCAATGCTCCCGATTCCTTCGAACTCACCTGGACGGGTACGTGGTTTCCAAATCCCGGCACGTAAAACAGATACTTTACCTGTTGCTGCCAATAAATGCGCAGTAGCTAACAGTTGTTCTTCTGTTTCAGCACTGCAAGGTCCTGATATAATTAAAGGTTCTTTACCTGTATTCAACCAAGAGCTTAGAGGTACGATGTTTAAATTGAGTTTCATTTTTTTTATTGTTAAAATTCTTATTGATTATTCTTGTTAGTTATATTATACTTTTTCATTTTTCTGATATTCTCCTAAAATATTGAAGTTCACAGTGTGTTTCAGTGTTTTTCGGATAGCTGCTTCATAGTCTGAAAGTTTCTTCCATTCAAAGTCAACATGGAAGATATATTCATTTCTTTTCCCTAATACGGGCATTGACTGAATCTTGCTCATATTGATTTGATGCTCTGCGAAATAGTTCAATACTTTTGCTAAAGACCCGATTGAGTTATCTGTTTGGAAAGATATGGATGCTTTATTAGCATTTGGATTCTCTTCGGGCTTTGCTGCAAGAATCAAAAAACGAGTATAGTTCTTTTTATTAGTTTCGATTCTGCGGTCAAGGATTTCTAAACCATATATTTTGGCTGCTAATGAATTGGCTACAGCTGCCGTATCTGTTAATTTATTTTCGCTGATTTTCTTTGCGCAGGCTGCCGTATCCATTCCTTCACTCACTTTAATATCCGGATGCTCTTCGAAAAAATCAGCACATTGACGCAAAGCAATAGGGTGTGATTCTACGTATTTTATTTGTTCTAATGTAATTCCCGGCAGTGCCATTAAGTGCAGCTGGATACCTAAATAAACTTCGCCGATAATAGGGAAACGGTATTCTTGCAACAGATTATAGTTTGGTAAAAGGCTTCCGGCTATTGAGTTTTCGATAGCCATTGCAACATAATCTGCTTTTTTTTGCTTTAATGCATCGCAGGTTGCTTTAAAAGAATCGCATTCTATTGTTTCGATATCCTCACCGAAATATTTAAAAGCGGCTTCTTCATGAAAGGAGGCTTTCGTTCCTTGTATGGCTACACGTATTTTATTCATTGTTTTTTTGTCAAAAAAAAAGCCCCGGGGTTTACCGAGACTTTTTATACATTTTATCTTTTATATATGCATATCAATCCCGGCTGTTACTGCTAAAGTAAAAGAAACCAAAATACCAATATGCTGTTGTTTGCTTCATTGTATTGCCAAAAATACAAAAGAATTTCATTTTGTCAATAAAAAATGTAAAAATATTTTCACAGGAATGAAATATTGATTCATGTTTATGAAATGTCAATATCTGCAGATTGTATTTCGGCTAAATTAATGCGAGCTGGTTCGGTTTATATTCTACTAATATCTTCTTGTTTTATTTATATATTAAGTTTTTATGTCAAATAATGACAATCTGTGCCAGATATTTCATTATAAATTGATTCTTTCTAATTTAATACATATAATTTATTGTTTTGGTAGTATTATATAATGATATTTATATTATTAATTGATTTTATCCTGAAATTTTTTATAATATGTTAATTATTTAATTAATATTGATATATGTATAGTTAATTATTGATATTATATATTATTTTATAATAGTTATTGAAAATAATATATAAATTATTTGTTTTTTAAGGGATATTTTTAATAGTTTTATACCAAATATAAATAAGTACTATAAAATATATTAATTATTTCACTTAAAAATTAGAAAAAATGAAAAAAATGCTCCTTTTAATCTTGATTTCTCTGCTTGTTGGCAATATTTATGCGCAAGATGATGAAAAACTACAAATTTCTGGTTCTGTAGACACCTATTACAAATATGATTTCTCTAAGTATAAAACAGAAGATGGTTCTTCTAATATCCCAACCTATTTTGCGAATGAGCAAAATTCAATTTCATTGGGAATGATTAATGTGATTGCACAAAAGAAGGTAGGAAAGGCTTCTTTTGTTGGCGACTTATCGTTTGGTCCAAGGGGACAAAATGCAAGCTATTTAAGCGGCTCTATTCCCAACAGCGCGGATGGTAATAGCTTTCATATTCAAAACTTATATGTTAATTATCAGTTCACTGATCAGTTTTCAATGACAGCGGGATATATGGGAACCTTTATAGGTTATGAAATCATTTCTCCAACAGGCAATTTTAATTATTCTACATCTTATCTTTTTTCCTCAGGACCATTTCAGAATGCTGGTATCAAAGCTAATTATACTTTTAATGATAAAGTCGGATTAATGGTTGGGCTTTTTAATGACTGGAATGTATATCAGGATTTTAACGGAGTTTCTGATTTCGGAGCGCAACTTTCTTTAGCTCCGGTAGATGGTTGGAATGCTTACCTTAATTTCTTGACAGGGTATCCTTCAGGAACTATATATGATTTAACTACTTCCTATGAAATGAGTAGTGGATTAACGTTGGGTTTGAACGCTGCAGATTATAGTGCATCTAATAATGATGCCGGAGGTTATTCTGGCGGAGCATTGTATGTACAACAAGCTTTTTCTGAAGTGTTATCATTGGGTGTTCGAGGAGAGTATTTTAAAGGTAAAGATGTTATCGAAGATGCTGTTAATATTGAAGGCTCAAAAATATTAGCTTTTACTTTATCTGCTAACGTTCATGCCGGGCCGTTAACATTAATCCCTGAAGTGCGGTTTGATAATAACTCAGATGCTGTTTTCTTTGATTCCTCTAATGCTGCTACAAAAAATGCATCTCAATTTTCAATAGCTGCTGTTTACGCTTTTTGATCTTTGTAATATATTGCCTTAATCTTTATTTTAGATAAATACTGTTTAAGCTAGGATTAAATAAGGACCAAACAGGGATAATAGGACTGTATTGTCCCTGTTTGGCCCCTGTTTGACCCCTGTTTAACCCTTGTTTGAGTAAAACGAAATAAAAGTGAATGTCTTATTTAGGAAGGGACACAAAAATGATTAGAGAATAGTCCCTAGTGGCAGTTTATAACTGTCATAGTGACCGATTTATTGCTTCTCGCATCCATAGATTAGAATTGGAACATTCATTGATTAATTGGATGTAGACTAAAATTTATAAGATTTAATATGAAAGAAAAAGGTAATATTTCTATCCATACCGAGAATATATTCCCGGTAATTAAAAAGTTTCTGTACTCAGATAATGAGATTTTCTTGCGAGAGTTGGTTTCTAATGCAGTTGACGCTACTCAAAAATTAAAACGCTTATCTTCTTTGGGCAAAGTAAGCGGAGAGGTAGGTGATATCACTGTAAGCGTTTCATTGGATGAAAATGCCAAGATCATTACTATTTCGGATAGAGGAATTGGAATGACTGCTGAAGAAGTAAAAAAGTATATCAATCAGATTGCTTTCTCAGGTGCCGAAGAGTTTGTAGAGAAGTTTAAAGAAGCTAAAGATGCTAATGAGATCATAGGACGTTTCGGACTTGGATTCTACTCAGCATTTATGGTTGCTGACTTGGTAGAAATACAATCCTTGTCATATCAGGATGGCGCAGAACCGGTAAGATGGGAATGTGATGGAAGTACTTCATTTGAAATTTCAGAGGGAAACAGAACAGAAAGAGGTACAGATATTATCTTACATATCAATGCTGATTCGGAAGAGTTCTTAAATAAATCACGTTTACAAGATATACTAACTAAATACGGTAAGTTTTTACCTGTTCCAATCAAATTTGGAACAAAAACAACTTCTGAACCCGATGGAGAAGATGAAGAAGGTAAACCGAAATATAAAAGTGTAGAAGTTGATAATATTATCAACAATACTTCACCAGCGTGGATAAAAGCACCTTCTGAATTGAAAGATGAAGATTATCTTGCTTTTTACCGTGAATTATATCCATTTGCTGAAGATCCTTTGTTTTGGATCCACTTAAATGTAGACTATCCGTTTAATTTAACAGGGATATTGTACTTCCCGAAAATTAAAAATGAGCTGGATATTCAGAAAAATAAAATTAAGCTTTACTCACGCCAGGTATTTATTACAGATGAGATAAAGGATATTGTGCCTGAGTTTTTAATGTTATTACATGGTGTGATTGATTCGCCGGATATTCCATTGAACGTATCACGAAGCTTTTTACAGGCAGATAGTAATGTAAAGAAAATCAATACCTACATTACTAGAAAAGTAGCCGATAAGCTAGGCGAACTGTTTAAAACAGATCGTAAGGGTTTTGAAGAAAAGTGGAATGATATTGGTGTGTTTGTAAAATACGGAATGTTAACCGATGATAAATTTGCTGAAAAAGCAACTGATTTCTGTTTGGTTAAAAACACAGAAAACGAATACTTTACTTTGAAAGAATATGCTGCTAAAGTAAAGGATATTCAAAATGAAAAAGAAGGCCAGGTAGTATATTTATATAGTACAGATACCGCTAATCAGGATAGTTTTATTTCATCTGCCAAAGATAAAGGCTATGATGTTCTTGTTTTTGATTCTCCAATAGATAGCCATTTTGTTGGTTTCTTAGAGTCGAAGATAGAAAAGACTTCTTTGAAAAGAGTTGATTCAGATGTTATTGATCAGTTAATTAAAAAGGAAGATAACGATCAGAAACTAACGTTAACAGAAGAAGAGAGCGCTTCGGTTAAATCAATCTTTGAGAAGACTATTCACAAGGAAACCTATCAGGTAGAAATTACCGCTTTAAAAGAAGATGCGATGCCTGTAACCGTTACTATGGATGAGTTTATGCGTCGTATGAAAGAGATGGCTCAGAATGGTGGAGGAATGGGCTTTTATGGAAGTTTGCCAGATAATTATAAGGTAACCGTAAACGGTAATCACCCATTGATTAAGCGTATTCTGGAGGAAAAGGATGAAGCTAATAAAGAGAAGCTAGCAAAGCAAGCTTTTGATCTGGCTTTGTTAAGCAGAGGCTTGCTTACCGGATCTGAATTAACCGACTTTGTTAAACGTAGTGTCAGTTTGATTTAGAATAATATATAATTAAGCATAAAAAAGCAGTTGCACATTTGTGTAACTGCTTTTTTTGTTTGATCTAAATGGGTTTAGCTAAGATGACAGAACAGGATGCCTTTCAGCCTCACATATATTAGCTTTATATAAACTTAATTATTAAACTTATGAAACTATCTCCATTTAATTTAAAAGTAACCAAGGCATTAGTTGTTACTCTTTTGATTTCTATAAGTTATGCATTTGCACAGCAACCAACCGCCGCAACGACCGCACCCCAAACTGGAAGAATGGTTTTTACCCAACCTGATTCAATGGATTTTAACGATCACGAAGGATACATCTCCCTTTTTGATGGTCAGACCTTAAAAGGTTGGGATGGTAACCCGAAATTCTGGCGTGTGGAAGATGGAGCCCTCGTTGGAGAATCAACTCCCGAAAATCCAAGCGGTAATAATTATATTGTTTATCGCGATCTTGAAGCAAAGGACTTTACATTAAAATTTGAGGTGAAAGTAGAAGGAAGTGGAGGTACTGGGATGCAGTATCGCAGCAAAACAGGTATTCCATGGCTTGCTGCAATTTCACCTAAAGTAACAGCCAATGTTGGTCCGGTAAATCTAAATTGGATGATGACAGGCCCTCAAGCAGACTTTTGGCCAAGCGCCCCCTGGACTGGTCAGTTTTATTCAGAAAACACTCCAATGCGTATTCTCGCTTGGCGTGGACAGCTTGTGGAAGGGTATGGAGATAAGCGTAAAAAGTTAATGGGTAACATCGGCGATAATGCCGAACTGCAAAAGCTTATTAAAATGAATGATTGGAATGAATATACTGTCATTGCAAGAGGGCCTGTTTGTATTCATATTGTGAATGGCCAGGTAATGGCAATCATGATTGATGACGATCCGGCTTCATCAAATAATTGGTCAGGTAATTTTGGTATAGAGATCGAGGCAACAACAAAAGTGTCATTTAGAAATATGTGGGTTAAGAAACTTAATTGAGTTAGTTTTCTTGTACCTTAAATATATCTTTGCGCCTTCTAAATAAAGAAGCAGTTATACTTTTGTATAGCTGCTTCTTTATTTGATATGAACTCATTCTGAGATTAACCCAGATAGGTTTTCAATATTTTACTTCTTGATGTATGGCGTAAACGTTGTAAAGCTTTGTCTTTAATCTGACGTACGCGTTCTCTTGTTAAGTTAAACTGTTCACCAATTTCTTCAAGAGAAAGAGGGTGGTTAGAGCTTAATCCAAAGAACAATACAATAATTTCACGTTCTCTATCTGTTAATGTAGCTAATGATCTTCTAATTTCTTCTGAAAGCGATTCGTCAATTAGACTATTATCCGTATTAGGATCATGGTTTTCAAGAACATCAAGTAATGTGTTTTCTTCACCTTGAACGAATGGAGCATCCATTGAAACATGTCGTCCGGAATTACTTAGTGTGTCCGAGATTTTTTCAACAGTTGTTTCAAGTTGATCTGCTAATTCTTCAGGCGAAGGTTCACGTTCAAAATCTTGTTCTAATTTTGAAAATGCTTTACTGATTTTGCTTAACGAACCTACTTGGTTTAAAGGTAAACGTACAATACGTGATTGCTCTGCGATGGCCTGTAGAATTGATTGTCTAATCCACCATACGGCATAAGAAATGAATTTAAACCCTTTTGTTTCGTCAAATCTTTTTGCGGCTTTAATTAAGCCTAAATTTCCCTCGTTTATTAGGTCTCCCAGGGTTAGACCTTGATTTTGATACTGTTTCGCTACTGATACCACGAAACGTAAATTCGTTTTTGTCAAACGTTCTAATGCGGCTTGATCGCCTTCTCTAATTTTTTGAGCAAGAATTACTTCTTCCTCTGCAGTAATAAGATCGACCTTTCCAATCTCATGTAAATATTTGTCTAATGACTGAGATTCACGATTGGTAATCGATTGTGTAATTTTAAGCTGTCTCATTAAGTAATATTAAGGTGCTCCTCTGATGCAAAAGTGTGCAAAAATAGATAAAATATAATCAAATAACGATTAAAATGGTGAAAAGTTCTCTGATAAAGAGGGATTTATCAAGCTTTCATTACCAAATCGTTTACACAAAAACTGTTCCAATTAGAGCTATAATTCCAAGGATTAATTGAAGACCTTGCAATGTGATTTTCAAATGAGAAATTAGGCATATAATTTGTGTTAGAGGTGTTAGTTTTTTAAATATAATACTTATTTCGTATTTATAAAATATCCATTATTTAATTTTCATCTAAATAAATAAATTTATGAAGTGGCAAGGACGCAGGCAAAGTTCTAATATGGAAGACCGTAGAGGTATGTCGGGTGGTAAAATGTTATTAGGCGGAGGAGTAATTGGTGTTATTGTTTTGCTTGTACAAATGTTTACCGGGACAGATCTTTCTCAAGTTATTCCAGCGGAACTGACACAGCCTCAACAAGGTACTGAAAGAACCGTTGAATTAAGCGAGGCTGATAAGCAGATGGGCGAATTTGTGTCTGTTGTATTGGCTGATACGGAAGATATTTGGGGAAAGATATTTCAGGACAATAATCTAAACTATGAAAATCCCAAATTAGTTTTGTTTTCTGATGCTGTTCAAACTGGTTGCGGCGGCGCAAGTTCAGCATCCGGGCCATTTTATTGTCCTGCTGATCGAACTGTTTACATGGATTTAGTATTTTTCAATGAGCTAAAGGAACGTTTTGGCGCAAAGGGAGGGGATTTTGCAATTGCCTATGTAATTGCTCATGAAGTTGGACATCATGTTCAAAATCTATTAGGGACTAGCGGGCGGACTCAACAAGCTATGCAAAGCTCAAATTCAACGCAAGCTAATCGGTTATCAGTTGCCTTGGAGTTGCAAGCTGACTTCTATGCTGGTGTATGGTCGCATTACAATCAGGATCAATTGGAAGAAGGTGACATAGAAGAAGCTTTAAGTGCGGCGAATGCGGTAGGAGATGATGCTATTCAAGAGAAAATGCAAAGGCATGCTAACCAGGAAACTTTTACGCATGGTACATCTGCGCAACGTATGTATTGGTTTAAGAAAGGCTATCAAAGTGGTGATGTAAACCAGGGAGATACATTTGCTGAGTTGGGATTGCAATAATAACGAGTTAAGATTGCAATGTTTTTAACTACTTTTAATACTAATAGTAGTAATTATGAAAAAAAAGAAGAAAGTGTAAAGGTGTCTTTTAATCGGACGCCTTTTTCTGTATGTTGCAATGTGCAACACTCGTTTACCGGATCGTGTTCTAAAAACAAAATGTAATCATTATCCGCAATTTCTTTCCAGTACTGGGCTCTTTCTTCCAGGGTCTTTAATGGAAACATATCATAAGCCATCACGTATGGAAGAGGAATATGTCCAACCGAAGGAAGTAGATCGGCTATGTACAAGATCGTTTTTCCCTTATAATTTATTTGCGGCAGCATCATTGCATCTGTATGGCCGAAAGCAAATCGAATGCTGATATCCGGATGTAATATTCCAGATTCTTCATCTTCAACAAATTTTAATTTTCCGCTTTCTTGAATAGGAAGAATATTTTCTGGTAAAAACGATGCTTTCTCCCGTTGATTAGGCTCTGTGGCCCATTGCCAGTGCTTTCTATTACTCCAGAAATTCGCGTTTTTAAAGGCTGGTACCAGTTGATCGCCCTCTCTTTTAATTGCACCACCAACGTGATCAAAATGAAGATGCGTTAAGAAAACATCGGTTATATCATCTCTGTTAAAGCCATGTTTTTGGAGTGACTTATCCAATGTATCGTCACCATGCAGATAGTAATGACTAAAAAACTTTTCAGATTGTTTATCACCAAGGCCTGTATCAATTAAAATAAGTTGATCACCATCCTCGATTAGCAATAGGCGCATGGCCCAGGTGCAAAGATTATTCTCATCGGCAGGATTTGTTCTGCTCCATATAGATTTAGGCACTACCCCAAACATAGCACCGCCATCTAACTTAAATAAACCAGTATCAATGCTGTATAAATTCATAAACTGTTTTTTACGAAGGTACAATTTTCAGAATACATTGATATAGTTCTATCTTTGTTGATATGAATAACGTGCAAACAATTGTTGCTTTATCAACACCATCCGGAAGCGGGGCATTGGGAGTTATCCGTTTATCGGGACCTGATGCGATTTCTATCATCAATTCGATTTTTAAAGGTAAGGATTTATCGGAGCAGGCATCTCATACCCTCCATTTTGGGTTGATTATGGATAAGGATGCTATTCTGGATGAGGTTGTTGTAGGACTGTTTCTTGCACCAAAATCATATACAAAAGAGAATGTAGTGGAGATATCCTGCCATGGCTCTAGCTACATTATTCAGCGAATTATTAACCTGTTAATAGAGCATGGTGCACGTGCTGCTAAACCGGGAGAGTTTACGCTTCAGGCTTTTGTAAATGGTGCGTTCGATTTAAGTAAAGCCGAAGCTGTAGCCGATTTAATTGCTTCTAATTCAAAAGCATCGCATGATATTGCTATGCAGCAAATGCGTGGAGGTTTTGCCAATGAGCTGCAAGGATTGCGTGAAAAGCTGATTCATTTTGCTTCTATGATAGAGCTTGAGCTTGATTTCGCAGAGGAGGATGTTGAGTTTGCTAATCGCGAAGAATTAAAGAGTTTGGTTTTACAGATCAATAAAGTTATTGCACGTTTAATTACATCTTTTGAATTAGGAAATGTAATTAAGAACGGTATTCCTATTGTTATTGCCGGAAAGCCCAATGTAGGGAAATCAACCTTGTTGAACGCTTTATTAAATGAAGAACGAGCCATTGTTTCTGATATTGCCGGAACTACCCGTGACACTATTGAAGACGAAATTAATATTGAGGGTGTAATATTTCGATTTATCGATACTGCAGGTATTCGTGAAACAGCCGATTTAATTGAGGCAAAGGGAGTGGAGCGAACATTGGAGAAAATGAAACAAGCCAAGCTTATTATCTATATGGCAGATGCTCTTCAAGATTTTGATGACATTACCAGTCAGGTAGCCGGTTTGGAGAAACAAGACATCCCTTATTTGCTCTTGGTAAATAAATCAGATCTATTGAGTGATTCGCAGAAGGAACAATTGAAAGAATTGCCTGTTCATTTTATCTCTGCCAGATTGAATATCGGGGTTGATGAACTTAAAGACAGTTTGCTTGAAACTGTTAATATTAAGAACCTGAATACCAATGAAACCATTTTAACCAATATCCGCCACGTTGAAGCGCTGAAAAATACAGAGGCAGCCTTGAATCGGGTTTTAGAGAACGTTGATAATCCTATTACTTCTGATTTCTTAGCAATGGATATTAAACAAGCTTTGCATTATTTAGGTGAGATTGTTGGAGAGGTTACTACGGATGACTTGTTGGATAATATATTTTCGAAGTTTTGTATCGGAAAATAGTTGCGAAAAATAACGCATAATTACGACAGGTAAAAAGTTACTTGGATATGAGTTCTAATTTTCAGTAAAAAGGTTCTGCGTTTTACAATTCGCTCTGTAACAAAAGAATCACCAACTTAAGAACAGAAGGTAAAAATGGTGCCGTCGCCAAAACAGCACAGGATAATATTTTTATGATACGTTTATCTACAAAATTCGAAGAATTTAGGTTCTGATTTTGATTTATTGTTATGCTCTAAATAAGATGTATAAGGTACTATAGCAAGTGAAAAATTGCATCTTATCTTATTGTTTACGAAAGCAGAATTATTTGAATTATAGAATATGAAGGAGCATTAAAAGCACCTGAACTAGGACAAATCATGCGAAATAAATTTTTTGTATTCTGTAGGGGTTTCCCCGGTCACTTTCTTAAAGATACGAGAAAAATAGGAAGGATCTTCGAAGTTGAGTTCGTAGCATATTTCAGCAACATCTTTTGAGGTATCCCACATCATTAATTGGCTTTTTACTATGGCGATCTCGATAATCACTTCTTTAGCATTTTTATGAAATATCGATTGTACGCATCGATTGAGGTAGTTTGCGGAAATGGCCAATTCGTCCGCATAAAAAGAAACGCTTTTTTCGTCTTTGATATGTGTGTTGACCAACTGCTTGAATTGTATGGCTACTTGCTGGTTTCTTGGTAATATCCTGTTACTGCCCGACAATTCCAACATTTTATAAAGCATTGCCTGCAACAATCCCTGGCCAATTTTTCTGTTCGTTTTTTCCCTGGTTACTTCTTTATAGAGAAGCCTACAAATATTTGTGGTCCATATGGTTTCATTGTTATTTAAAGATATAACTGGCTGGATCAATGACAAATTAAGAATAGTTTCCGTATTGAAAATTGCACTTAATGATTTATTTTCTATCAGCATAAAGTAACCTTTCGATTGTGTGTCGATGGATTGTAGTGAGTAAATACTGCCCGCAGAAATAAAGACAATGGAAGAATTATCTATTGTTACTATTTCTGTTTCTATCTGTTTTTTAAAACTGCCCGATTGAAGAAATATTAAAATATTGTAATCAGATTGAATCAGGGGAAAGGGTACCACTAAATATTTTGTAATGACACTTAAAGGGTAAACCTGCACAGGTTTTTTCTGAAACACAAATGCATCGGGAGTATTCCTGATAAACTTTTCTTTAAAGTTATTTATGGTTTCCTGTGGTATTAGCATTTTTCTGCCTTTTTACTTGCAATGATTATTTATAGAATTGAGTACTATGGTAAAATTATATAAAATAACTGTTGGTCGCTACCAATTAATCACAAAATGCACGGTTTGTCCTATCTATTGTCGTTTTTCCACCAACGAATTGTTACGGGACAAAATAATTTTGTATTTGTAGCCGGACAATGATTATTCCGAAAATACTTAAACAATAATTCTGATGTAATGATAGCTAAGCTTGAAAATGTATCCAAACAATATAAGGTAGGTGATCAGGTACTTACGGCTTTGCAAGAAACTTCATTGACGGTAAATGCAGGAGAGCTTCTATTGATCATCGGCCCTTCTGGTTCGGGCAAAACAACGCTTTTGTCGCTTTTGGGATGTGTTATTTACCCCACATCGGGCAACCTATGGGTCGAGGGGAAATCAATCAACGATATGAATGAAAATCAATTATCGGTTCTTCGTTTAAATACGATTGGATTTGTTTTTCAAAGCTTCAATTTACTCGCTCCACTCAATGCCGAACAAAATGTTCAGATGCCCCTGCAGTTATTGGGGATACCCAAGAAAGAAGCCTTGGAAAAGACCCAAAAAGCACTCGAAATGGTTGGGATGTCTGACCGGAAAAAGAACCTGCCCAAGCAACTTTCGGGCGGACAACAGCAACGCATTGCCATTGCACGGGCGTTGGTTACCGACCCCAAACTGATCCTTTGTGATGAACCTACGGCCTCCTTGGATAAGGATTCGCTTGTGGTGGTCATGAACGAACTGCGGGCGCTTGCCGATAGCGGGAAGGCTGTAGCGGTCGTTACTCATGATCCCCGGTTAAGGGAATATGCACACCGCATTTTAGAAGTCAATAACGGCATCGTCACGGAAGTTGCCGATTTATCAAATCCATTTCATTAACAAAAATATATGAAAAATTTTAGTATTCTAACATTGTTGCTTTCGGTACTGCTTGTTTCCTGTGGAGGGAACAAGCAACAGGAGACAAGCGAAACACCTGTTGCTCGGGAACCTGAGCGCATCGTAGGGCTTGCTACCGTTGAACCACAGACCAGGATCGTTTCACTGTATGCCGAGATGGGAGGTATTGTAAAAAAAATCGTTCGTGACATTAATGAAGATGTCCGGGCAGGTGATGTTATCATCGAATTTGAAAGCAGCGTAGAACAGGCTCAATTAGAACAAGCCATTTCCAAACTCGCGACACAACAAGCATTGGTCAATTCCAATAAATCCCAGTTAGTATCCCTGAAAATTAAAGTGGAGAATGCACGGGTTAACTATGAACGTAACGAGGAACTTGTAAAGTCAGGAGGTGTTACCCAACAGGCTTTGAAAGACAGCCGGTTCAATTATGAATCTCTTCAGGCAGATATTGGCACATACGAGGCAAATATCGTACAGCAACAAAGTAAGCTAAAAGAATTACAGGCAGATATAAATTATTTCAAAGAATTGCTTAATAGAAAAATGGTCACGGCACCTGTTGATGGAAAAATACTTTCTATGGATGTAAAGATTGGTAATTATGTAAATACTGCTGAGGCAATTGGCGATTTTGCTCCTGAAGGGTATTTCATCGCAGTTACAGAAGTAGATGAACTCTATGCCAATAAAGTAACAGAAGGTATGCCGGTCTATATTCGCACAGAAGGAAAAACCGATACTTTGTCAACGGGCACAGTAATCTTAGCCTCGCCATATCTACGCAAGAAATCGCTTTTTTCGGATGGAGCGTCCAATATGGAAGACAGACGGGTGCGGGAAGTAAGGGTAAAACTCGATGATAAAAGCAAACTGCTTATTGGTAGCCGTGTTGAATGTGTTATTCTCTTAAATCAGTAAAATTATGTTTAAGACAGCTATCCGGTTCATATTGTTTGACAAGTCAAAATCTTTTGGGGCTGTAGCAGAAACGATTATTTCTGTTTTTCTGATAGGACAGCAGGTCGGTATTTTCATTTACCTGACTACTTCAATGGGCAGTCTTGCAAAAAACAATGCCGATTATGTATGGGTAGTGGATGAACGTATCTCGGTAATTAAGAGAGATGGGCGGCTGGTTTACTTGCAACCGCATTTTGCAGAGGCTCTTTCGGTAAAACTGGAAGAAAATGGTGTGAGCGGTTTTGGCGTATTCGTTAATTCTTCGGCGAAGGTACTTACCGAAATCAGTAACCTTATCAAAGCAGGCAAAGTTACCCCTAAAATTACACAGGTATTTGCATTTGATCAACTATCCGAGGCACAAGCTGCAGTGGAATCCGGAAGAGCAACTGGTAAGGTAGCCGTTGAAGTAAAATAGCCTCTATTTTATGTGTGTTCAAGATGAATTTTAGTAAAACATATTAATTAAAAAAATTAATGAATACAGATCAAACAGGACAAGACTTAGTTAAGGAATTATAATATGTATCCGGAACTAAAAGAAAAGTCGCATTGATTACTGGTGCCTTCAAAGGCATCGGAAGAGGCATAGACTTTGATCAGTTGCTATGAGTTCTATAATTAACTTTGCTTTTTTATAGATAGAATACTGTAATAGCAGGCACCACGATAAGTACTAAGTAAATGATACAGAAATATTCCCTTGCCATACAACCCAATGAGCCTGTTCTTTCAAGAATAAGGGAAATGAAACAACAATTAAAACGGACAATTGGGCATTACGGGAGTGCGAATGCTGCAGCCCATATTAGTTTGTTTGAGTTTAAATTAGAGGAAAATAAATATCCTGTTTTTTCATCCTATTACAAGAAGGCAATAGCTGGTTTAGAACCTTTTGATATTATATTTACAGGATTTGACCATTTTGAGCATTCAACAGATTTCACATTTTATGTGAAGCTGGAAGAATGTTCTATGCAAACTATAGTGAACAATTGTAAACAGATTAAAAAAGCATCACCTTATTCACTTATCAATAAATATAATTCACCTCATATGTCTGTAGGTAGAAAATTAACGAAAGAAGGATTAGATATAGCTTATGATTTATTCACCGAGTTTAATATGACAGACTTCTGCGAGACATTTGTTATTCGTAAGTTTAATAACCAGAGGCGTCAATACGATATTGAAGAAGTAATGCCATTGTTGAACGACATGCATGAAAATAATGCACAGTTGAGTTTGTTTTAATTATTGTGTATTTAATATATTTGAGTTGATTAGCTGGTTCAAATGTATATGAATGAACATCAAAGAAAGACTTTCAGCACGTATTAGTCTAAATGAAATCCAAGAGATTATCTCTTTGATAAATTATAACGATCTAAAGAAACGAGAACTATTCAACTTACTCTTTGACTCTAATGATAAAATCGCCTTTCAGGCTGCTTGGGTAATGAGCCATTTTTCTTCGAAGGACAACAAATGGTTATATAGTAAACAAGATGAGTTGATTAATGAAGTTTTGATCTGTAAAGATATTGGGAAACGCAGATTAATACTCACTCTTCTATACCAGCAACCTTTAGTTAATTTACGAGTAGATTTCCTTGATTTCTGTTTCGAGCGAATGATTACAGAAAGAGAGCCTCTGGCAATACAATCACTTTGTATGAAAATGGCGTACGAACTCTGCCGGCCAACTCCAGAGTTAATGCAAGAATTAAGAACTGCATTGGAAATGATGGAAGGAGAGCTCTCCCCGGCAATATATGCGGCAAAAAGAAATATATTAAAGGCAATGCAGAAAGGAAAAAGCTTGCAACCTTTTAAATAATGACTCACTTTTTTTTATTAAAAACAATAAGAAAAACCACGTGTTCTTAATATTTACCTAATCACAAAAGCAATGTTAAAGTTAAATGATAAGAAAGTAGCTGTTTTATCTGAATCCGGATTTGAAGAATCAGAATTGACTAGTCCAAAATCTGCACTAGAAGAAGCGGGTGCAACTGTGTATATTATTTCTCCTCAAAAAGAAACTATTCGTAGTTGGGATAAAGACAACTGGGGAATAGAGTTGAAAGTAGATAAGAATATTAGCGAAGCATCGATAGATGACTATGATGCATTATTGTTACCAGGTGGAGTTATGAACCCAGATAAGCTTCGCAAAAACGAAGATGCTGTTGCTTTTACCAAAGCGTTCTTAGAAAGTGGAAAGCCCATCGCCGCAATTTGTCATGGACCGCAAACTCTGATTGAAACCGACATGCTTGCCGGAAAGGAAATGACTTCGTATCCATCTATCAAAACAGATTTAATAAATGCTGGTGTAAATTGGGTCGATAAAGAAGTGGTAGTCGATAACGGACTTGTAACAAGCCGTTCTCCAAAAGATCTGGATGCTTTTAATAAAAAAATGATTGAAGAATTTGCTGAAGGGATTCATTAATTCAAGTAGCAAGAACTAGGAGTCGATTATTTTAAAATAATCGACTCATTATTTTTATAAGCTACCTAAAGATATGATGATAATTCACTCTCATTGGTAAGATCTAATCTTAAAGGCGTGATAGATACAAAACCATTCTCTACGGCCCATCTGTCTGTGTTTTCATCTGCCGGACCAAGAGGCGATACTGTGATCCAAAAGTGTTTGCGACCCATAGGATCCTCACCTGGTACTACATTGCCGTCATAAAGCCTAACCGATTGCCGCGTCCATTTAATGCCTTTCGGTACAGGTGGAAAATTAACATTATATAAGCCTAATTCCGTATTTTGTAATAAGAGATCTAAACTTTGTTCTACATAAGAATCAAGACTTTCAAAGTCGGGTTCGGATTTGCCAACCGGAGTACTTAATGCAATGCCTTTAACTCCTAAAAGTACACCTTGTTTCGCTGCAGCAAGCGTACCGGAATGCCACATAGAATTCCCTAAATTTGGACCCATATTAATGCCGGATAATACAATTTCAGTATCAGGATACATATGAAGCCCTAAGGCAACGCAATCTGCTGGCGTACCGTTTACTCTAAACGCCTCTATTCCTTCAAAACTAATAGGAGATTCTTTATAGTTCAGCGGTCTGGAATGAGTAATAGCATGGCCCATAGAAGATTGTTCCACACCTGGTGCCACTATTCGCACCTGACCAAAACGCAAGGCAATCTTTGCAAGAGCGGCTATTCCCGGACTATAAATACCATCGTCATTTGTAATAAGGATTTTCATGTTTTATTTCGTTGTTTAGTGTAAAACCTTCTTTAAGCAGTATTGTTCAGATTATATGAAAAAAATGCGCAAAATTGTACATTTGGTATATAATCCGAATGCGGGAGAAGGTCAAAAACAACAACCTAAAGAAGATCTTATTTCGATGATCGAAGCATCTGGTTATGATTGTGTTTATTCATCTTCGAAGAAAAAAGCACTTAAGGCAATTGACCCTGAAAGCGTATTGATTATTATTGCCGGAGGTGATGGCACTGTCAGAAAGATGGTGATGAAGCTTTTAAACAAAAAGCTAAAGCATAAACGGCCGATAGCATTGCTTCCTTTTGGAACTGCAAACAATATTGCGAACTCACTCGGAATTCCTAAAGATATTACGCTCAACATAGCATCGTGGAAAGACCATACACTTAAAAAATTTGATGTTGGCCAGGTGTTGGGCTTAGATAGGACCAGGTATTTTTTAGAATCTTTCGGCTTTGGGTTATTTCCGAAGTTGATCAAAGTTATACAGAACAAGAAAAAAGATGACACCCAAACTCCCGAAGATGAACTTACAATGGCGTTAGAAGAGTTGCGTACGCTTACTAAAAGTTATGAAGGAGCACTTTTTAGAATTGAACTGGATGATCAAGTAATTGAAGAAAACTGCATTTTGTTGGAGGTGATGAATATTTCGAGCTTAGGTCCAAACTTAAATTTGAGTAATGAGGCCGACCCAAGCGATGGATACTTAGATGTAGTTATTGTACCAGTATCACAAAGAGAATTGATGGAACGCTACTTAGAACAAAGAAGCGAAGAAAAAGAGGTTGTTTTCCCTATAAAAGCATTACGCACAAAGAAGTTGACAATAAGTTACCAGGGAACCGACGTACATATAGACGATGAACTTATAGAAGATTACAAAATGGTTAAACTCAATATTTCTGTACTAGATAACTTGCTGGAAATAGTTACTTAAAGCAGTTTTTTCAAAACATTTTTCTATTAAAGAGGTTTTTTAAATGATTTGAGTGTGTAAGGTTTTGGATATGAAGACAAAATCAGCAATCTCATTTTAACCTTTTAAATAAAAATATTATGAACAATAATAGCAATGCAAATTCGAAAGCTCCACAAGGTAAACCATCAGGTACCGGACGTGAAGGATCTGGACTTAACGAAGTGAATAACCCGGATCAGGAAAATGAAATTGCCGATAAATATACAGATGAAAATGGTGCGCCTGACGAAAATGTTAACTTAAGACATGAAAATCGTAATACAGATAAAGGACGTGAAAATCAGGGAAAAGACACCTCATCCATTTAGGGCATTTGCCTGTTTTATTTGGGTAAATCACTGCGTGTCGCCTTGTCGTCGGCGAGTAAGACTGTTCTAATCCTTTCAATGTGTATTTGCATGAGGTCCATTCGTTCTTTTGCCATTTTTGCAGATGCGCCCGTCTGATTTTTGGCCATCGTGGTAAGCAGATTCCTTTTTTCTTCGAACATACGAAGTGCAGTCCACATGGTTTCTTCAATTTTACTGGTTTGTTCGGCAAGCAGGGAGGTTGCTGTATATGCGTGGCCGACGTGACAGCGGAACCGCAATTTTGCGCCTTTAGATTTTATCTGCCACAAAACGCCACCACAGCCCGGACAATTAAACGGTACCTGTTTGCCTAACGCATTTACGGCGCCCAAGTCACTTACCACCCTTTCAGCGATTTTGCCCTCAATAAGAATATCTTTGGGAACAGGTAAATTTTTACCTGGCTTGATTGATGTCAGGCGAGTAAGAAGGCTTCCTATTTCAGCAATAGGGACACAATAATCTACTTTAAGTTGATTCATTGCATTTTTGGGCATGTCCGGATATTCTGCATCTTCAGGATCTTGTACTATTGTTATCCCGCCACATCTTTTGATTGCACTCAGCCCTGAAGTTCCATCATCGAGATAACCTGTAAGAATGATCCCTATTGTTTTATTCCTGTAATGGATTGCTGTGGAACGAAAAAGTGGGTCGATACCTGGTCTGGATCTGTTTTCAGGTGCACCTTTTGTTATTAGTAACAGTCCATCTTTATCCGCCAGCATATGATGGTCAGAAGGGGCAAGGTAAATGTTGCCTGCTTTGATAGCAACACCTGTTTGAGCATGATGACAGGGAAGTTTCGATGCTTGACTCAGGGCATCTAACAGTACATTCCCGCTTGCGTCAGCAGAAATATGCTGTACTACCAGCAAGGGAGCAGGAAAGTTTTCTGGCAGTTGGCTTACCAAGGCTGTTAACGCATTTAAACCGCCTGCTGATGTACCAATCACAACAATATGCTGCATCTTGCTTTGTTTTACTGTTTTGCTTTTTGCCATTTTATCAAATTTATAATGTAACGAAACAACCTGTTTTCATATTGGTTGACGTTTTGTTTTTTATACTAGTCTGCATAGTAAACGGTTACTATCTGATAAATGTTTTCAAGCGGCTTTTCTGTGCTTAATGATTATATATACCCTTTCGAGTTTATAGACGTTCAGAGTATTTTATTATATTTAGCCAAATTGCTCAATATGAACCGCTATTTGTTTTTTGTTATAGCTGCTATTTTCATTATTAATTTTAATGCTTCGGCACAACGTACCATTGCTGTGCCTCAAATTATAAATTATTCCAATGAGGTATATAAAGGTGGGCTACAGAACTGGAGTATTGCTCAGGATTCGGAGGGTATCATGTACTTTGGAAATAATGAAGGCTTGATGACCTTTGACGGATACTACTGGTCTGTATTACCATTGCCTAACAATACGATTGTACGCTCAGTAGCTATTGACAGCACTGATCGGATTTATGTTGGTGGACAGGACGAGCTGGGGTATTTTGAAGCGGATGAGACAGGAACATTGCACTATCATTCACTTATATCGTTGATTACTAATACAGAACGCGAATTCGCAGATGTGTGGCGAATTAACATTGTTGAGGAAGGGGTCTTTTTTATGACCAACAATCGCATCTTTCGGTATAATGGAGAACGTATTACTGTTGATAAGCCGAAAAGCAGTTGGCAATATATGGGAGAAGTCGATGGTAAGCTATATGCGCAATCTCAAGGACAGGGCCTGATGTGGTTTGACGAAGGTTTTTGGAAACCACTAGCTAATCATGCAGATTTTGATATCTCTCCTGTAACACATATGCTTCCTTATAATCAGGATACTTTGCTGGTTACAACATTGAAAAATGGTCTTTTCTATCTGGTAGGTAATAAGTTAATTCCTAAAGCAACGGAGGTTGATAATATACTGTATACAAGTAGGGTATATGTTGGTGAGAGGATTTCGACAGATTTATTTGCTTTTGGTACCACATCTTCAGGTTTGCTGGTGATGGATAAAAATGGTAGGGTAGTGCAGAAATATGTGTATGGCGAAGGATTGCAGAAAAATAATATTCGAGATGTATTTATTGATCGGGATGAGAATATTTGGCTTGCGCTGGATGATGGAATAGATTTTATAGCAATTAATAGTGCTATAAAATACATTCATCCTGATAAGGATAATCCCATTAGTACTTATGCAATGCGCATATTTGATAACAAACTTTATATAGGTACGTCTAACGGATTATATGCGAGTGCGCTCCAAAATATAAATTTGGGAAATATCGGAATGGCCGAATCGAGATTTGTTAAGATAGCAGGTACCGATGGTCAGGTATGGGTGCTGAATGAGATCAATGGGAATTTGCTGATGGGGCATGAAGATGGAGCCTTTAGCATTAGCGGATTTAACGCAAAGAAAATTTATTCGACACCGGGAACTTGGCTATTTACACCGGTATCGAGAGTGTATCCGTCTCAAAGCATTATTGCGGGAACATATTGGGGGCTTAAACATATTTCGTTTGATAATGGCCGGTTTTATGACCCGACGGAAATAGAAGGATCGGAAGAATCTTTACGCTTTATTCATTTTGACGAAAGAGAAAATGCGGTATGGGTGTCTCATCCTTATCGGGGAGTCTTCAAATTATTTCTGTCAAAAGATTTGAAGAAAGTTGTGAGACAAAAAGAATATGGTGTGAGTGAAGGATTAAGCTTGCCGCTGAATAATTATCTGTTTTATATCAGAAATAATATTCTTGTTTCAGCACGGGATGGTATTTACGAATATGATATATCGCAAGATAAGTTTGTTTTGTCGAATTTATTCAAGCCTTTAAAGGGTGTTTCTCCAGAATATATGTATGAAGATAGGATGGGAAATATTTGGTTTGTGAGTAAGAAAAAACTTGGTGTGTTGGATTTTTCCAGGTCAAATGGTGAAATACCATATACCATGGTCTATTTTCCGGAGTTAGATGGGAGAGTATTGGGCGGATATGAATCCGTTTATGCTTTTGATAATGACCATGTATTTGTTGGGGCAAATAAAGGAGGCATTCTTCTCAACTACAATAAATATAAAGAACGAATATCGAAACCTAATGTATTATTAAGAACGGTGAAAGCGCTTGATGCTGAGAAGAATGAAACGATATTGTTTGGTGGGCATGGCCAGTTTCCGCAAGATCTGGCTGAACTAAGTTATAAACTGAATTCATTCCAGTTCACTTTTTCAAGTACACTATATGATCAGCTAGGGAATGTTGAGTATAGCTATCTAATGGAAGGTTTGGATAAAAATTGGTCAACCTGGAATAGTAAAAGTGATAAAGAGTATACCAATTTGTCACCCGGTAAGTACACTTTCAACATAAAATCAAGAAATAGCAGTGGAAGTGAATCGGAAGTTCTTTCATATTCTTTTTATGTATTACCAGCATGGTATGCAAATACATTCAGTTATATTATTTATGCGCTTGCCTTTTTAATGCTTCTTTATTACTATATAAAGAGACAAAAGCGTAAGTTGATGTTGAAGCATGAAAAAGAGTTATACCTGCGACAGCTTGAATTGGATCATCGTGAAAAAGAAGTAGTCAGACTTAAAAATGAGAAACTGAAGGCAGATCTGGATTTTAAGGATAGAGAGTTGGTAAGCATGACAATGCATTTGGTTCAACGCGGTGAGGTCCTATCAAAGATCAAAGATAAAATCCATGAAATCGTAAAAAAGAATGATTCTGACTGGGGATCGATCAGTTTAAGACAATTAATGAGACTGGTTAATTCTGGAGAACGTACAAGTGAAGACTGGGAAAAATTTAGTATACATTTTAATAATGCAAACGAAGGGTTTTTCTCTAATTTGAAAGAGAGACACCCTGATCTAACCTCAAATGAGCTGAAATTATGTGCGTATTTACGTATGAATTTATCCTCCAAGGAAATTGCTCAACTAATGAATATCACCATAAAAGGGGTTGAAGTGGGTCGTTATAGGCTACGTAAAAAGCTAGCAATTAGTCCTGAGATTAATCTTCACACTTACTTATTACAGTTCATAGCAGAATAAATTTCAATAGAATCTTAATTATTTGATATATAGCTAGATATAAATTGGCTGTAGTGGTAATGTAGTGGCTTTTTTGGCTCCGAAAATTTCAATGTAGGGGTATTGTAGATAGCTGATAATTCTGTTTCTTTTTTTATCTATTTACTTTCATCCTAGCACTTCCGATTTTCTCACAGGAAGTTATAACTAAATTTTTAAACCATGTTAAATAATTTCATTCTATGAAACAGAGAATTCTACATGTATTCATGTTATTATGTATGCTTATGCCGGTTTTTGAGCTATCTGCTCAGAATCTGCAAGTAAGCGGTAAAGTTATCGGAGCCTCCGATAATACTCCTATTCCAGGGGTCACAGTTTCTGTAAAAGGGGGTACAACCTCGACCAGTACAGATGCTGAAGGTCAGTACAATTTGACTATTCCTACGGCCGGTGTTACGCTGGAGTTCCGACAAATAGGAATGACAACTCAAGAAGTCGTTGTAAATTCAGCGGGTGTTTACAATGTAGCTCTACGCGAAGACTTGACCGAACTTGAGCAAGTAGTAGTAGTTGGTTATGGTACTCAAAAAAAGAGTGTAGTTACGGGAGCTATCAGTAGCATTAAAGCGAGCGATCTTGAATCGATGCCGGTAACCCGAATCGAACAGTCATTACAGGGTAGAACTTCCGGATTAACTATTGCCAGCAATTCAGGACAACCAGGTTCTTCTGCTACAATTCGTGTCCGCGGTATTACTACTTTTGGAAACAATAATCCGTTATGGGTAGTTGACGGAGTAGTAGTTGACGCTGGCGGAATCAGTTACCTTAATCAATCGGATATTGAGTCGATCGAAGTTTTGAAAGATGCTTCGTCTCAAGCGATTTACGGTGCCAGAGCTGCTGCGGGAGTTATTCTGGTAACTACCAAAAAGGGTGTTGCTGGAACGATGCGAGTTAATTATAATGCCTATTACGGAACGTCAGCTCCTGCACGGAAACTCAGCTTATTGAATGCAACGGAATATGCAACGCTGCGAAACGAGTCAGCACTTGCTGCCGGAAACGCATTACCTTTTGCTAATCCTCAGGAATTTGGTGAAGGAACCGATTGGCAGGAGCAGATTTTCAATAAAAGTGCACAACGCCAAAATCATGAACTAAGTATAAGCGGTGGAAGTGATAAATCTACTTTCTATGGTTCATTTGGATACCTTTCACAAGATGGTATAGTTGCAAGCGAAATCTCTAATTATAATCGAATTAACATACGTCTTAATTCAGAGCATAAAATAAAGGATTGGTTAAAATTTGGACAAAATCTTGGTTATTCGCATGAGAAAAGTCAGGGACTTGGAAATACAAACAGTGAGTTTGGCGGTCCTCTTTCAGCAGCGATTAATCTGGATCCTATAACACCGGTTGTTGAGACTGATCCTGATATCATCAATTCTGCAAGCAGACCTTATCGTAGTAATGCAGTAGTGCGCGATGGAAATGGAAACCCATATGGGATTTCGCAATATGTAACTCAGGAAATGACAAATCCGCTGGCTTATATGCAAACGCGTCTTGGGAATTATGGATGGTCTGACAATATTGTTGGGAATGTTTATGCCGAAATTTCACCTATCGAAGGCTTAACGTTCCGTTCTACCCTTGGATCTAAACTTTCATATTGGGGGAACGAAAGCTTTACACCTGTATTTTATTTAAATGCGACCAATCAGAATGCGCAAAATAATTTCACAAGAAGCAGAAGTAAAGGATTTGATTGGAACCTTGAAAATACAGTTTCTTATTCTCGTTTGGTTGGCGATCATAGTTTTCAGGCTTTAATAGGTCAGGGGGCTTATTATGATAATCGTTCTACCGGACTAAGTGTAACCTATTATGACCTTCCAGTAGACAATTTTGATGATGCGTCATTAAATTATAATATACCTACAGATCAGCGAAATTCGTCTGGATATGAAAATGCAGGACATACGGTGTCTTCACTTTTTGCACGTCTAAATTATAATTATCAGGAAAAATATCTGGCTGAAGGTTTGATACGCCGTGATGGATCGTCTCGCTTCGGTTCAAATAATAAGTATGGTGTATTTCCTTCATTCTCTTTAGGTTGGGTAGCTTCAAAAGAGGACTTCCTTGCAGATGTTGAAAGTATTAATATACTGAAAATAAGAGGAGGATACGGTGTCGTAGGAAATGATAACATCGGTGATTTTGCTTACATCGCTACTGTGGGTGGAGGTAGAAATTATACAATCGGTCAAACTGATATGTATACTGTTGGATATAGTCCAAATGCACCTTCAAATCCAGATTTGAAATGGGAAGAAACAAGCCAAACTAATATAGGTTTTGATCTAACCTTCCTTAATAAGTTGAATGTTACATTTGACTGGTATAACAAGGTAACGAAAGGGATTCTACAAAATCCGCGTATACCTTATTACGTAGGAGCAATTGCTAACCCTGCTGCAAATGTCGCAGATATGAAAAACACAGGAGTTGAGCTAGAGTTGGGCTATCGTAATAAATGGGGAGATGTAGACTTCTCAATAAATGGTAATGCTTCCTATGTGCGTAATGAAGTGACTAATATAGGTGCAGGCGTTAGCTTTATAAACGGTGCTAGCTTTCAAGCCTCTAGTTACAATATCACACGTACTATGGTTGGTCAGCCTTATAACTCTTTTTATGGGTTTAAAAACCTCGGTGTTTTTCAAACGCAGGCAGAGATTGATGCCTATACCAACGCCGAAGGAGGTTTGATTCAACCAAATGCAAGTCCTGGTGATTTTAAGTGGGCAGACCTTAGCAAGGATGGAATAATTGGTGAAGACGATAGAACATTTATTGGTGATCCGACACCTACCTGGGCATTTGGTCTTACATTGAATGTGGCATGGAAAGGTTTTGACGCAGTTGTTTTCGGACAAGGTGTTGCTGGCAACAAGATTTTCCAAGGCTTAAGAAGGTTGGATATAGGTAATGCAAATTATTCTAGCAAAGCTTTGGGAAGATGGACCGGTGCAGGTTCTTCAGAAAGCTATCCTAGACTTAGTGATAATGATCCAAATAATAACTTCGCATATCCATCTGGCTTCTATTTAGAAGATGGTGACTTCTTCCGTCTAAAAACCTTACAATTAGGATATACTATTCCGTCTTCAATGACACAGCAGATCGGTCTTCAGAAGGCTAGAGTTTATGTGATGTCAGAAAACTTATTCACGCTCACTAAATATTCTGGTTTCGACCCTGAAATTGGAGGAGGTATATTAAGTATTGACAGAGGAATTTACCCTCAGGCTAGATCATTTATGGTTGGTCTTAATGTAACATTTTAAATTATGACAACAATGAAAAATACGATATTCACATCAATAATAGCGTGTCTGATTCTTTTTAGTCTGCAGGCATGTAAGGATAGTTTCCTAGAACTAAAGCCGAAAGGAACAGATCTGGAAGATAATTATTACCGCAATAGACAAGAAGCTTATAATGGTTTAGTAGCTATTTATGACGTAGTTGGTTATCAAAGCGGTTCCTATACAACAAAGCTTTTAGCAACATCAGCAGCTTCAGATGATCATTATGCCGGAGGTGGAAACTCATCCGATTTACCTAATCTTCAGGCATGGTCTAATTATACCTTAAATCCGGCAGTGGGTCCACAAGAGGATTTATGGCGTCGGAATTTTATGGGTATCAACCGGGCAAATATATTACTGTCTAAATTACCGGATATTCCAATGGATGAAACTGAGAAATCAAGATTTGAAGCTGAATCAAAATTTCTACGTGCCTACTTTTACTTTGACCTGATTCGCTATTTCAGAAATCTTCCTTTAATAGATCATCCATTAGTAGGAAATGAACTATATGAAGTGACACAAGTAGCACCTGCAGATATATACGCATTAATTGAAAGCGATTTAACAACAGCAATGACAGCTCTTCCTATAAAGGTTAATGCAGCAACAGAAGCTGGCAGGGTATCACAAGGTACAGCTAAGGCCTTATTGGGAAAAGTATATTTACAACAAGAAAAATTTGATCTGGCTGCACAGCAACTTGCCGCCGTAAACGGAGAGCCAGGACAAACCAGCCAATATGGTTATCGTTTATTGGACAACTTCGCAGACTTGTTCAAAGTAGATAATAAATTTAATAGTGAATCGATTTTTGAGATCTCATATACCAATACTTCTGTTGGAGACTGGGGATGTATTACCTGTACTGAAGGTAATGTTTTGAATATCATGGTTGGTCCGCGTGGCTATAGTGTTGGTGCCGGCGGGCCGGATTATGTATCGGGATGGAGCTTTCTTCCGATCACCAATGATTTAGCTGATCTGATGAAGAATGATCCAAGATACCCTTATACAATCGTGGATATGCATAAATTGGTTGATGAAGGTAAAGGTACATATACTCCTGGGTATATGGATACAGGTTATTTTCTTGAAAAATTCGCAGGAAGAGAATCTAACCGTTGGACAGGTGCAGGATCATTTGAGTTGAATTTTCCACAAAATATATATGATATCCGATTGGCAGATACTTACCTGTTAGAAGCAGAAGCCATTGTTAGAGGCAGCGGAAATTTGGTTCGTGCTGCTGCTCTTTTGAATGCTGTTCGTTCAAGGGTCGGTTTAACTCCTGTAGCCGCAACCATGCCTAATATTAAAAGAGAGCGTCGAATTGAGTTAGCTGGTGAAGGACATCGGTGGTTTGACCTTGTTCGCTGGGGAGATGCAGCAGCGGCTTTAGGCGATCGTGGCTTTGTGGTTGGTAAGAATGAAGTATTACCTATACCATTACTTGAATTGGACAATACCAAGTTAGAGCAGAATAAAGAATATGGTGGCACTAAATAAGTACAGAAAATTATGAAATTCAATTATAGAAAAATATATTCCTTGATCTGGTGTTTGATGGGAATTATGGTTTTGCATGGGTGCAAAATCGAAGGTGACAACCTGCATTTGGAAAAAATTGCTCAACCGGATTTCGAAGTTGTCGATCTTACCAAGGGCAAAGTTAGATTAATAAATACAACCAATTCGCCTTCTATTGCACAGTGGACAGTTGTTAGCACAGGGCAAAAAATTACTGGTGATACTGTTGATTTGAACTTGATCTTCGCAGGTCAATATGAAGTGGAGTTAAATATCGTGGCTCAAGGTGGTATGGCGAGCGTTAAAAAACCGGTTACTGTAAGTGAAAATGATCCTGAAGCTTGCGCAGATACAAGGGCACTCGGCTTTATTGCAGGTTGTGATGTGAAAACATGGAAGCTTAATCCAGAAGCAGGAGCATTTAAAGTAGGGCCTGGACCAGATAATGGTGATTGGTGGGCGAGCGGTCCGGGTGATGTTCAAGGCCGGAGTTGTGAATTCAATGATGAGTATAGCTTTGCGTTTAATGCTGAAGGAACGTATAATTATGATAATAAAGGCGATTTCTTCGCAGATGGATATCTTGGAAATAAGACTGCGGGATGTGAACCTGCTAGTAATTTATCCGGTGCTCAACAACTATGGAATTCAGGAGAGTTTAGCTTCTCAGTAACCGAAGGTACAGGGGTTAAGAAACTAGGGCAGTTAAGACTTGTCGGTAAAGGTGCTCACGTTGGTGTAAAAAAGGCACACAATGGTGGTGAAACAGCAGAAGGCCCGGTAAATGACTTTGTATTATATGACATTCTAGAAATGCAAAAGAATGTTGGCGGTAAAGGATACGATATTTTGAAAGTGGGTGTCAATATTGGTGGTGATGGATGGTGGACTTTTACCTTACGTTCGTTCTAATAATGCCGATACATAATTATTCCATAAAACTATGAAATCCATGTTAAAAATAATTCCAATTCTGTTACTTTCTATTGCATGTGCTGAAAATGATAACCCTAAACCTAATATACCAGAGCCAGAGCCGGTTAAACCGAAAGAGTATTCATTTTCTACGACACCTATCTGGTCAGATGAGTTTGATTATGAAGGGCTTCCTGATGTTAAAAAATGGAGCTATGATATAGGCTCGCAAAATAACGGTTGGGGAAATAATGAGCTTCAATATTATACTGAAGCAAACTTAGAAAATGCCCGTGTGGAAAATGGACTACTGACCATTACAGCGAAGCGTGAGAATTTTGAAGGCTTCGGGTACACCTCTGCTCGTTTGGTAAGTAAAGGAAAGGGAGATTTCTTATATGGTCGTTTTGAGGTACGTGCAAAAGTCCCTCCTGGAAAAGGAACTTGGGCTGCAGCATGGATGTTGCCGACTGATTGGGCATATGGATCCTGGCCCGCCTCTGGAGAGATTGATATTTTGGAACACGTTGGTTATGATCAGGACGTAGTACATATCAGTATGCATACTGAGGCTTACAACCATAGTATTGGTACCCAAAAAACATCAACAAAAAAAATCCAGAATGCTACAACAGAATTTCACGTTTATCGGGTTGACTGGACACCAGATTATATAAAAGGCTTTGTTGACAATGTTGAAATTTTTCATCTTGTGAATGAAGGCAAAGGGTATGCTGTGTGGCCTTTTGATAAACGGTTTCATTGGTTACTAAATTTAGCCGTGGGAGGTGATTGGGGAGGGCAGAAGGGTGTTGATGAAGAAGCATTCCCAGCGAAAATGGAAGTCGATTATGTACGTGTTTATGATTTGCAACAATAAAATCAAACAAGCTTAGTTCTCGTTTTCTGTCAAAAATGGGAGTGGTTGCAATTGGCGGTTGATATCGTTTTCTAACGATATTAATCGCCTTTTGTTATTAATGCAGATATTAATGAAATGGTCTATTTGAGTAATTAATCAAACGATTTGTAGGTGTTACAAAAATGAGGCGATTAAAAGAAAGTAAGCGGTTCATTATAGAGTTATTTGTTAATTGTTTAAAATAAATAACTTTTTGTACTTTTAACGATATGTTTTATATATTAAAGAAAGTATAACATTAAACCCTAACATTATGAAAAAAAATACCAACAATGTATTCAGTTATTTAGCATTGACGCTTTGTGTTGCAGTGGTAATATCCTGTAACAACACGAATCAAAATGATAATAGCAACAACGAGGTTGTTCAGGATACAGTAGCCAGCCTTACCCAAGTTTGGAAAACCGATTCTACATTAACAGGATCAGAGTCCACATTATATAATCCTGATAACAATACAATCTATGTTTCTTGTGGTAATACAGATCCAAGTGCAAAAGATGGTGATGGTTTTATTGCTTTACTTAATCCCGATGGTTCTGTTAAAAACATGAAATGGGTAACTGGATTGAATGCACCTAAAGGTATGGCAATCGTAAACGGGAAACTTTATGTAACAGATATTGATGAAGTAAAAATTATTGATCTGGAAACAGCCAGCATTGAAAAAACAATCCCTGTTGAAGGAGCAAAGTTTTTGAATGATCTTGCAAGTGACGGAACAACTGTTTATTTCTCAGATTCTGATGCCGGAACTGTTTATTCGCTAAACCAGGCAGGAAGTACAATGGCTGTTATTAATAACGCTGATGGCATTAATGGATTGGAATTATACGAGGGAAGTTTATATACTCTTGATAAACAAGGATTGAATAAGTACGACACCATAGAGTACAAATCAAGTCTTATTAATTCTGAAGTTAAAGGAGGTGATGGACTTGTTATCCTTAATGACAGTACATTCGTTGCAAGCCGTTGGGCTGGTGAAATTTATCTGATTAAAGGTGATAAAGCCACTTTATTAGTTGATACCCAGGCTGAAAAATCGAACACAGCCGATATAGGTTATATTGCAGATCAAAACTTAGTGATTGTACCAACTTTTATGAAAAACGAAGTAGCAGCATATAAATTAAGTCATTAAAATAGATATAATATTCGTGCTATTGGATCCTTTCCAATAGCACGAGTATTAATAAATGATGAGTTTAATTTTTGAATTCCTGGGTGATCATCAACCCATATATACCTCCATCCAAAACACCTATCCCAACTCTTCGAAATGAAGGATTAAGAATATTAGCTCGATGCCCTGGGGAATTCATCAATCCTTCATGAGCAATGGGTAAGGTTTGTGCAAGTGCCAGGTTTTCTCCTGCGGTTAAAAACAGAATATTTGCTTTTCGAATCCTGTCAAAAGGAGATGATCCTTCAGGACTTATATGGGAGAAGTAGGATCGTGCAAACATATCACGACTATGATCTCGTGCAACATTTGTTAATGCAGTGTCAGCTTCAAGTAGAGCCAATCTATGCTCCTTGCGTTCTATATTAATCATGTCCAACATTTCTTTTTCCAAAGGCTCTCTAACTTTTGGAAACTCTACAGAAAAAGGAAGTTTAAGTGTTTCTTTAGAACCTTCCTCAATCGTTGTCATTTGCATCGTGCGACTAATGGTTTCTTTAAATCCAGGCTTCAAACGATTTTCAATTTTATTTAAACCAAGAGTCAGCTGTTGGACTATTTTACTATCACGGGTTTCATTTGAAATTCTTTCTGAAAAAGGAAGTATCAGTAATAACAATGAAAGTAAAGCAGCATATAAAAGACCAGTAATAGCCCCTGGAAAAACACCGGCAATTTTATTCATGGGGTCAGTATGTACCTTTGCTGGTATAGATCTTAAAAATTGGTTGAATAAAAGAGAGATGAGAAAGCCTGAGATAATCAGGGTGAGGAAAATTGCAAAGGGCATAATCCAACGATTATCTTCCATTATGTTTTTCAAGATATCTACGACATAGGGATAAAGAAAAAGCATAAGCAATAGGCTTCCTATCCAGGAGATCAAGCTTGTAAAGCTAAGGATAAAGCCTCTTGCGATTCCGTTAACCGTACATAGGATTATAATTACAATTAATAGGATGCTTATTAAGTTCATACTCTAAACTGATTTCTTTAATAGAAACAAGCAGTTTGCTTTAATGTTTAGGCTATAAGTAAGTTCCTGCCCACTTCAGGCTAGGACAGGATAGTGTTACTATTGATATATTTTATCTTTAGATAACTTAGTGAAAAACTCGTTTTAGCGAAAAAAAAGTCGTTTATTTATATTACAGAATGGGAGTGTAACCACACGAAGAGCGTTAGGCCACTTATTATAACCTTTTAACCAACCATGAAAAGAAACATAATATTTAAAAAACTCTCTTTACTCTTAGGAGTTTTATTAGTTCTTTTTAGCATCACTCAGTGTACAAATTCAAATAAGAACGTTGTTCAATTAAAGAAAGGATCTCGTATTGTTTTAATCGGCAATAATTTAGGATCAAGGATGATGAATTACGGTCATTTTGAAACTGAAATGCATCTACGCTATCCAGATAGCTTATTATTTATACGAAATATGAGCGATGGAGGAAATACTCCGGCGTTTAGACCCCATTCTTCCAGGAAGTCACCCTGGGCTTTCCCTGGTGCAGAAAAATTCCATCCTGAATTAGCAAACTATGCTCATAGCGAAGGTCATTTCCCTACAGAAGATGAGTGGCTTTTTAGTCTTAAACCGGATATTATCATAGCCTTTTTTGGATATAATGAGTCATTTGATGGCGAGGAAGGCTTAGCAAATTATAAAGCAGAATTAGATGCTTTCATAAAACATACCTTATCACAAAAATATAATGGTGATACTACTCTTCAATTGGCAATCGTTTCGCCAATTGCTTTTGAAGATCTTTCCGCTAAAATAGATCTTCCAAACGGTAAAAAGGAAAATGTAAATCTTAAATTGTATAGTGATGCAATGAAAGAAGTAGCTGCTCAGAACAACGTCCTTTTTGTAGATGCTTTCAACCCGTCGAAGAAATGGTATAACTCTAGCGATGAAGACTTAACCATTGATGGTTTTCAGCTAACTGACGATGGTTACGTTAGGTTTTCAAAACTTCTTGTAGATGAAATTTTCGGGAAGACTTCACTAAAAGCAGAACAATACAAAGATTTAGTGCATGATGCCGTACTCGAAAAAAACTGGATGTGGCATAGTGACTTTAAAATTCCTAATGGTGTTCATGCCTACGGACGTAGATATGATCCTTTTGGTGCAGATAATTATCCGGCTGAAGTCGCTAAATTACGGGAAATGACTGCAATCAGGGATGAAGCCATATGGAAAGCTGCGAAAGGCGAAAAGATGGATTTAGAGCTTGCCGATCAAAAGACATCCGTACTTCCACCTGTTAAAACCAATTATGACCCTAAAGTAAATGGTGATCCGAACTATTTGTATGGACAGGAAGCACTCGATAAATTCCATGTCGCACCAGGTTATAAAGTTGAGTTATTTGCTTCAGAAGAAGAATTCCCTGACTTAGAAAACCCCGCTCAGATGTCCTTTGATAATAAGGGCCGTCTTTGGGTTGCTACCATGCCAACATATCCTCATTGGAGACCGGGAGACCCTAAGCCAAATGACAAACTTATCATTTATGAAGATACGGATGGAGATGGAAAAGCAGATAAGCAGACTGTATTTGCAGATGGATTACACCTGCCAATAGGTTTTGAGGTTACAGAAGAAGGTGTTTATCTTTCTCAGGGAACCAATCTGGTAATCTTGAAAGATATCGATGGTGATGATAAAGCAGATAGCAAAGAAATCCTGTTGAGTGGTTTTGATGATCATGATACCCATCATGCTCACAGTGCTTATACAGTTGATGGCGCTGGAGGAATTTATATGGGCGAAGGTGTTTTCCTGCATACGAATGTCGAAACACCTTATGGTCCGGTTCGTGCAACAAATGGTGGGTTTTACAGGTATGACCCTCTACGTCATAAACTGGATCGGGTAGCTCAATTGCCGATCCCTAATCCATGGGGAATAGCCTTTGATAAATGGGGAGAGAATTTCTTTACTGAAACTTCAGGTCCGGCTGTCCGATGGATGCGACCGGGATCTATTAAGCTTCGATTTGGAGAGTCTAATCCCAATTCTGAAGATTTAATTGAACCTGATCATCGGGTTCGGCCAACTTCAGGTCTAGAGTTTATCTATAGCAGGCATTTTCCGGATGAAGTTCAAGGAGATTTTCTTTTAAATAATACAATCGGCTTCTTAGGTACAAAGCAGCATACGTTGGATGATGATGGAACCGGTTATAAAAGCAGGCACAGGCAAGATCTGCTTTGGTCAGATGATAGAAACTACAGGCCGGTAGATCTTGAGTTTGCGCCCGACGGCTCTTTATATATAATAGACTGGCACAATGTTTTAATTGGCCATATGCAGCATAATGCCCGTGATCCTCTTCGTGACCATGTTCATGGAAGGATTTACAGAGTAACTTATCCATCTCGTCCTTTGGTTACACCTGCGAAAGTTGCAGGTGCCACGATTGAAGAGCTATTAGAGAACTTAAAGCTTCCCGAGGCTAGAACGCGCTCTCGTTCTAGAAATGAACTTAGAGGTCGTAAGGCTTCCGATGTTGTATCAGCTACAAAAGCATGGGTGGCAAAACTTGATCAGAATGATCCAAACTTTGAGCATAATCTGTTAGAAGCTTTATGGGTAACATGGGGAATGAACCAGGTAGATCAGGAATTGTTAGGGCGTTTGTTAAATGCTAAAGATTATCATGCCAGAAGTGCGGCGGTACAGGTATTAGGATATAATGGTCATCAGGTACCTAATCAAACAGATTTACTCATGAAGGCTGCCCAGGATGAGCATGGACGTGTTCGGTTAGAAGCAATTGTCGCAGCATCGTGGTTAGAAAAAGATAAAGGTTTAGCAATCGTAAATGAAGCTGGAAAGATGCCTCTTGATGATTGGATGATGCCTTCCTTCCAAACAGCATTGGCTTCGCTTAGGGGAGAAGTAATGAAAGAGGAAGAGGTAATCATAACAACTGACCTTGAAGGTGCTGAAAGAGATCTTTATATTAAAGGAAGTGCGATTTTTGCCCGTGATGGGTTTTGTGTTACCTGCCATCAGCCCGATGGAAAGGGTCTTGAGGCATCTGGCTTTCCTCCAATCTCAGGATCGCAATGGATATTAGGTAATGAAGACCGCTTAATTAAATTAACGCTAAAAGGCCTTCAAGGCCCCATTGAAGTATTAGGTAAACAGTATCCCGGACAGGTTCCAATGACCCCATTTGGAGGAATGCTTAACGATGAAGAGATTGCTGCGGTCTTAACCTATGTTAGAAACTCTTTCGGTAATAAAGCATCAGCTATTTCTCCTGCAAAGGTTAAAGTAGTAAGAGCTTCCATTAAAGACAAATCCGGTTTCTATTCACCAGCAGAATTACTTAAACTGCATCCATTAGAAAATTAGATAAAACTCGTTAGATAGTTAGTAAATCAAGGATAAATGAATAAAATTGGATTTAATGTATTGGTGTGGTCTGCTGTTATGTCGGATGATCTTTTTCCTATAATTGATCGATTAAAAAGAATTGGTTACGATGGCGTAGAATGTTTTATAGGAGAAGAGGATACTCCCGCCTATAAGCGATTCGGCGATTATACCCGTAATCTAGATCTTGGAGTTACTGCAGTTATGGTGGGTACCAAAGATGAAAATCCAATAGATAAATCGGCTATTGTAAGAAAGAAGGCAATTGATCGAATTAGGCGGGCAATTGATAAAGCTCATGATATGAATGCGACCATTATCTGCGGACCATTTCATTCGGGTCATTCAGTTTTCTCTCATATGCCTCCCCAAGAAGAGGAATATAAATGGGCGGCTGAAGTATTGTATGCTGCAGGAAATTATGCCGCACAGGCAAATATTACCCTGGCTTTAGAAGCATTAAACAGGTTTGAATGCTATTTATGCAATACCATGGAGCAACTATCCAAGTTGGTTAATCTGGCAGCGCACCCTAATGTGAAAGCAATGTATGATACTCATCATTCCAACATAGAAGAGAAAAAGATTCCACAATCCATTTATACAATTTCGCCGGTTTTAGCACATGTACACATTAGTGAAAACGATAGAGGAACACCTGGAGATGGACATGTTAGATGGGATGAAACCTTTTCGACACTAGCTGAAATCAACTATGATGGATGGCTAACCATTGAGGCTTTCTCTAGAAATGATCCGACTTTTGCCAATTCTATCGGGGTATGGAGAGATTACTCAGAACCTTGGGGAATTGCCGAACATGGTTTTAAATTTATTAAGGAAATGCTTAAAAAGTATGAAAATAAAATCCAAACTAATTAATAGAACGGACATGCGAGCTTCAATTTTAACGATTATCTCTTTAATTACATTTATCCTCTATGCTCAATTGGGCTGTGCTAACGCGCAAGAGAATCAATGGTTACAATTTCAACCTACACAATCCAATGGCAAACACATTGTTTTAATATCAGGCGATGAGGAATATCATTCTGAAGAATCTTTGCCGATGTTAGCTAAGATCCTTGCTACTCATCATGGCTTTAAGACAACTGTATTGTTTTCAATCGATTCAGAAACTGGTAATATTGATCCCACTTATCAAAATAATATTCCCGGATTAAGCAATCTCACCTCAGCCGATTTGATTATCATAGCTACTCGTTTCAGAGAACTTCCCGACGAGCAAATGAAGTATATTGATGAATACCTAAAAGCTGGCAAGCCGGTAATAGGTTTACGAACAGCTACCCATGCTTTTAATTTTGGTAATAAAATGAAAGATAGTCCTTATGCAAAATATGGCTATTCAAGTAAACAAGCAGGTTGGGAGAGTGGATTTGGAAAGCAAATTTTAGGAGAAACCTGGATTGATCATCATGGCCAGCATGGAAAAGAAGGAACGAGGGGACTTATCAATGGTTTGTCCAAAAGAGAAGGTAATCCCATCCTTAACGGTGTAACGGATATCTGGGTGCCTTCCGATGTATATGCTATTAATGATTTAGTAGCGGAGGCTGAAGTTTTAGTGTGGGGACAAGTGACCAAAGGTATGACAGCAGAAAGTGAGGGAAGCTGGGAAAAGGAAATTATGCCTGTTGCCTGGACAAAAAGCTATTCCATTGAATCAGGAAAGAAAGGGAAGGCCTTCACAACAACCATAGGGTCCTCAATCGATTTATTAAATGAAGATCTTAGAAGACTCATTGTAAATGCTTGTTATTGGGCTGTTGATTTAAGTGACAAAATACCTGAAAAAAGCAATGTAGAGTTTGTTGGTAGCTATGAGCCACTCATGTTCGGTTTCGGAACCTTTAAAAAAGGGTTGAAGCCTAATGACTATAAATAAATTGAATTTATATCGTAATTGATTCATAAATAGGCTGATAGAATCTTCTTTTGCATCCTTTAAAACTAATACAGAATAGGGTCCGTAGTATCTTCGTTAAAAGTGCCGAAAAAACGAAGACTCAACGAAGGTATTGCATAGCACCACGGGAGCATGTAAAGCAAGTCTAATACAAGTCATATCCTTAAGCATTATCATGCAATAATCTTTTATAATAGCAAAGAATCAATCCTATGTGCATGAACCATTTTCTGTTCTTCTGACCACACAAAGACAGTAAAGAGACCATCTTGTGATGCTACCATAGCCATGGCATCTCTTTGATCGTGAACAAATTGTGCTGCTGCTAAATGTCTTGTTCCTCCAATTTTAGTGCTATCCAGTAATTCAGGTTTTCCATTTTTAATGGGTTCAGACAATAGAATTTGTGCTACAGGATGACCTACATCTGATCGTGCGACCTTTGCCCCAAAAGCCAATAATTTATGATCGCTGGATATAACGGTTGCTCCATCGACAGCAGAAAATCCACCGATAGAATTGATCGCCCGTTGTAATTGAGCTTCATATTCTTCATAAAGTTCTGACTCCTCCTGCGGATTGTCAGGCAGCAAAGCATAGGCAGGGTTCAGGCGATAACTAATGGGCTGAACGATGGATTTTAACCAGTTGGAGCTATTGGCGGGTGTGATAAGCATCAATGCTCCGCGACCATGTTTGCGCATAGCCAAAGCTAGTTCAACCAGAATATTAACCGATTTGCCGGCATAGGCCGGAATTGGTAAACCCAGGAGGGAAGATAAGATATCAGGAGATTTGCTAAGGCCCCATTGGCGCTCGTCAATCATTTTTATCTGATTGCCTTTGAGGACAGCCAGATTTATAAACTTACGACCAACGGCTCCATGCTTTTGTTTAATTACCAGCAAACCTGCTTCAATCACTTCTAATACAAAACAGGATGCAGGTACGTTGTGGGTAGTTCCCCAAATGCATAAGTTTTCTCCATCCCGCCAAATTCCTAAATGAATACCCGGTTCAATCACTGCAGGTGATAATTTAACTAAATGATGAGGTGTTAGACGTTGAGGATGGTTTAGGATTAAATTGCTTTGACCAACTTGCGGTGGTAAATAAGCAATTGATATCTTGGGTATATAACCTTCTTCATGACGTAAGCTTGCCCAAAATGCTGTGTCAATGATTGCTTCAATAACATACGTATCAGGTACTAGAGAACCATTTTGTTGATTGGATTCCTGTCGCTTTATAAAGTATTCTTTGATCTCATTCGAGACAATTTTAGCGGCTAAATAGGTAGGTTCTGAAATCATGCTTCTCGGTATGTTTAATTTACTATGTTTAATTTAGCTAAGCGAGAAGCAAATTACGAAAAATGCGACTTAATTAGTGAGTATTTTTGTGTTTATCGTAGGGCTTTGTTTAGCGGTTAATTATAATAAATGTTTGTTTTCTAATAAAAAACCCTAAATTAGAAATACCATAAACATCCTAAAAATAAATCTTCTGCTTTAATCTGTATAAATTACTATTTACTTTAATTACGCATGGATAAACAAAAACATTCTAGACGTGGATTCTTAAAGAATGCGGCTATTGCAACCGCTGCATTTACAATTGTACCCCGCTTTGTTTTAGGAGGTCAGGGCTACTTGGCACCTAGCGATCATTTAACAAAAGCTGTGATTGGGGTTGGCGGTATGGGCCGTGGTCATTTTAATTATGCGGGAACAAAGACTATCGCAATTTGTGATGTAGACAAAAGGCATCTCGCTCTTGCAGTTAATATGCTTGAGAGTGGTGTAAAGCAATTTGCTGATTATCGAGATTTGATTCAAATGCCAGATTTAGATATTGTTCATATTGCTACTCCACCTCATTGGCATGGCATTATGGCTGCGGAAGCTGCGAAAGCAGGGAAAGATATTTGGTGTGAAAAACCGATGACAAGAACTATTGGAGAAGGAAAAAGAGTACGAGAAGCTGTTCAGCAACATGGCCGTATTTTTAGATTAAATACCTGGTTTAGATTTGATAGTAATTTTTACGGGATGGGTGTTCCTGTTAAAAAGATAAAAAAATTAGTGGATTCTAAAATGTTAGGCTGGCCCTTAACTGTTACGGTTGGCCGCCATACTGGTTTTGATTGGAAATTCTATTGGGTTGGTAAAGAGAACTTGCCTGTCGAACCGGTTCCTGCTGAACTTGATTATGATATGTGGTTAGGCCCTGCTCCTTTTAAGCCATATAGTGAGCATCGTGTACATACTACTTTTAGAGGATATTGGGATTATGACGGTGGAGGATTGGGTGATATGGGACAACATTATTTAGATCCTGTTCAATATTTCTTAGGAAAAGATAATGAAAGTCCGATATCGATAGAAGTTGATGCACCACAGCAACACAGTGATGCGGTAGGTACCTGGCGTAAAATTACATACACCTATGCAGATGGATGTAAAATTATTTTAGATGGTGAAGGTGCAATTGAGAATGTGCCTTACATTGATGGCCCTGACGGGAAATTATTTCGTGGCTTTGTATCCGATATTCCTAATATGGAGCAAAAATTAGCGTCTTTCCCTGAGCCTGAAGCACAAGTTACTGATTTTGTAGAAGCTGTAAAAACACGCAAAAAGTTTGCTTTAAATGAAGAGAACGGACATCGTTCTTGTACATTAGTTAATATGGGACTTACCGCTGTAAGACTTGGAAGAACGCTTAAGTATGACCCGGTTAAAGAGGAGTTTATTAATGATGAAGCAGCTAATCGTTTAATTGATCAGCCAATGCGCGGACCATGGACTATCTAATATTATTTTATAAAGCCAATAGAAGACTCATGAAGAAATTATTATATTTAGTATTATTAGCAATTTTTATTCAGCAATCACCAGTCTATGCTCAACAGGTTGATCAACGGACTACAACGACAAAAATTGCTGATCTCCTTGCTCAACAACCTTCGCCTAATGAGCAGAAGTTAAATGAGGCAATGAAGCAAATGGATGGTTTTCAAGCCTCAGATTTTACTGCTTTATTAAAGACATTAACTCCTCCGGGACAAGGAAACAATTCAAAACTTGAATATGCTACGAACAGCTATGCTTTTTATGTACAGCAAGCAGGCAAAGAAAGTCAGCGTGCAAAATATGTACAGGGCCTTAATGCTGCTTTAAATGAAGTTCCCGATAAAGATAATAAAGGATATGTTATTTCTTTATTGCATAAAGCTGGAAAGGATGATGCTGTTGCAGCTTTAACTCCTTTTTTAACAGATGAATATCTTTCTGAAAAAGCATCGCGGGCATTAGCAAGCATTGGCTCTGAATCAGCTTCTAAAGCTCTTATAGGTGCTCTGCCTTCTGCAAAAGGTCATGCGTTAATTTCTGTTATTGAAGCTTTAGGTGATTCGAAGTATGCAGAAGCAGAATCCGTACTATTACCAATGGTCGGAAACAGTAATCAAGATGTACAAAAGGTGTTGCTCTATTCACTTTCTAATATAGCCGGTGCGGCATCTGCTGATGCACTTAAAAGTGCTGCTTCTAATGTGAATTATGTTTATGATGTAACGAATGCTACGGGCTCTTTCATTCATTATATCTCACAATTGGTAGGGAAAGATAATGCGTTAGCTGAAAACTTAGCTAATGATTTACTTAAAAACACGAATAGTGATTTGCAGGTAGATTCTCGTATTGCTGCATTGAGCATCTTAACAAAAATAAATGGTGAGAATTATACAAAGAATCTAATTAAAGCTGCAAATGATAAGAATTTAGAATATCGTGTGGCTGCATTAAAATTGGCTTCTCCATTTTTAAGCCAGGCTAATATTAATTCCTGGATCAAAGGTTTGAAGAAGGCAAAAGTAGATGCAAAGCCTGATTTTATTGCATTTTTGGCTAGAAGTAACAATAGCTCAGTTGTTTCTCAAATACAAAAATCTTTAAAGAGCAAATCTGATGCTGAACGCGCAAGTGCTATTGCTGCTTTATCAAAGCTAGAGGGTGATAAAGCTCTGCCTGTTTTATTAGATTTATTAGCAAAAGGAGATACATCTGATAGATCTGCGATACAGGAGGCCTTTTTAACAATGAAAGGAGAGCAAGTTCAGCCTTCATTAGCCGAAGCTCTTCCAGCAGTTTCTGCTCAAAATAAAGTGGTTCTTATTGAGGTACTTTCACATCGTGCTTATCCGGGAAGCTTTTCTGCTATTAATGGTTTATTGACAGATAGTGATACTGCCGTACAAAAAGCAGCTTTTGAGGCTCTTCCTCAAATAGTACGTTCTTCTGATTTACCCATTTTATTAGCTTTAATGAATACAAACGGTGATAATAAAAATGTTCAACAAGCTATTATAAATAGTGTAGACAATAGTGCGAATAAAGAGCAAGATATATTGAGTATTCTTAGTCAATATAATAGCCAGAATGATCAGCAAAAAGTTAAATATTTAGCTGTTCTTTCAGGTATCGGTGGTGAAGATGCTTTGGAAGCTGTCATAGAAACGGGCAAAACGAATAACGCAGATGTAAAGAATGCAGTTATATTATCGTTAGCAAACTGGAAAGATCAGAGTGCTCTTCAAACGCTGATTGATTTAAGTAAAACTACAACAAACCCTGCTCAATTAGATGCTGTAGTGAAAGGTTTGGTTCGTCTTACTGCAACTTCTGATATTACCGCAGAAAGAAAGCTTTTGATCTACCGTGATTTAATGGAAGTTACTCAGACTACTGCACAAAAGCAGAGTATTCTCAGAAATATTGAGGCAACGAATACTTATAACGCTTTGAGGTTTGCCGGAACTTTTTTAGATGATGAGAAATTGGGAAGGGTTGCTGCAAACACAGTTATGAATATAGCTTTGCTAAATCCGGCTTATAATGGTGAGGATGTTAAAGGCTTGCTTAATAAAGTTATCGAGCTTTTAAGTGGTAGCGAAAGTGGATATCTGAGAGAAGCTGTAATTAAGCATATTGATGAGTTGCCAAAAGGAGCAGGTTATGTTTCATTGTTTAATGGTAAAGATCTAAGCGGTTGGAAGGGGTTGGTTGCTGATCCTATTAAAAGAAGTAAAATGAGTGCGTCGGAATTGGCTGCTGCACAAGTAAAAGCTGATGAAGAGATGCGCCAGGGCTGGATTGTCAAAGATGGGATATTAGCTTTTACCGGAAAGGGAAATAATATCGCGACTGTAAAGCAATACGGTGATTTTGAGATGCTGGTTGATTGGAAACTTGATAAAGATGGAAAAGACGGAGATGCGGGTGTTTATTTGCGGGGAACTCCACAAGTACAGATGTGGGATATCTCACGTACAGATGTAGGCGCTGAAGTTGGCTCCGGAGGTTTGTATAATAATCAGAAGAATGAAAGCAAGCCATCGAAAGTTGCTGATAACCCTTTGGGAGATTGGAACACGATGAAGATAAAAATGGTAGGTGAGAAAGTAACCGTTCATTTAAATGGCGAGTTGGTTGTAGATAATGTTACGTTAGAAAACTACTGGGATAGAAACCAATCTATTTTCCCCATAGAGCAGATTGAACTTCAAGCACATGGAACTTTAGTTTATTACCGGGATATCTTCTTAAAAGAACTGCCGCGAAAAGAGATTTTCCAGTTGAGTGAACAGGAGAAGAAGGAAGGGTTTAAAGTTTTATTTGATGGAACCAATTTAGATTCATGGCAAGGTAATACTACAGCTTATGTAGTAAGTGATGAAGGAACTTTGGCTATTTATCCTACTAAAGATTCAGGCGGTAACCTATATACTAAAGAAGAATTTGGTGATTTCGTTTATCGTTTTGAGTTTCGCTTAACACCAGGTGCTAATAATGGAATCGGAATTCGTAGTCCTTTAACAGGCGATGCGGCATATGTAGGAATGGAAATACAGGTATTGGATGATGATGCAGATATGTATAAAGATTTAGAGATCTATCAATACCACGGCTCTGTATATGGTATTATGTCGGCGAAACGTGGTGCTCTTAAACCGATGGGCGAGTGGAATCAGGAAGAGATCTATATTAAAGGAAATGATATTAAAGTAACTTTAAATGGGACAGTAATTCTTGAAGGAAACTTAAGTGAAGCTGTGAAGAATGGTACCTTGGATGAAAAAGATCACCCTGGTTTGCAAAGGACAAGTGGCCATATTGCTTTTTTAGGACATGGATCTGAAGTTCATTTTAAAAATATAAGGATAAAAGAGCTGTAGTATAATATCATTCGTTATTCTAATGTTCGGTTTAAAAGAATATTCATTTTTGTTTTTAGCAAATCAATGAGTTCAATTAAGTCTTGAGCATTGGAATCCGGTATGTTGGCAAACTCATCATACATTTCATTGTATTTGGACAAATTAGCCAATTGAACTAAAAGCTCGCTATGTAAGCTATATAGTGTTGCTACGGTTTTTAATAGGCTTTTATTGTACTCTTGCTCACCATTATTATATTCTTTTTCAACGGATATTTCTAGCGTTTCCATATTGGTCGGTTTAATAATATCAAAATACTACTATTTTGTTTTAATAAAACTGACATTTCACTAAACAAAGCTGCCAAAATTTTGTGCTTCTTTTATTATGTAATTGAGTGTTTTACTGTTTTTTACCTATTTTAGTCATGGAAATCGTCTTATAAATGAAGGATTCATCTTTAATTGATAAATCGGGAATTAATACGTCTGATTCAAAAAATTCCTTTGATTTAGAACAATTTTTTGAACTATCTCCTGATCTTTTGTGTATTGCAGGCTATGATGGTTATTTTAAAAAAATTAATGCGGCTGTTTCAAAGACCTTAGGTTATACGAAGGAGGAATTGTTTGAGAGGTTAATAATTGATTTTGTACATATTGAAGATAGAGAGGAAACTTTAAGAACACGGAAGCTCATAAGAAATAATGAACCACTTTTGCGTTTTGAAAACAGGTACATAACAAAGAATAATGAGATTGTATGGTTAACCTGGACTTCCATGACTATTGAAAGTCAAAAACTTATTTTTGCAATTGCTAAGGACATCACATATAGAAAGAAACTGGAAGAATATAGGAGGATAGCAGATATTTTAGGCAATTCTTCTCAGGGAGGAATAGGGGATGAGTATTCTGTATCCGACCAGGCATGGCTTTCTGAGTTTGAAAAGCTGATCAGGAAATATACTGGCAAAATTGAGCTGAATATAAATATGCTGAGTAGCGAAATGGCAATGAGTGAAAGGCAGTTATTCAGACGTACAAAAGCTATTATGGGGATTACTCCGAATCAATATATTCGTATTGTACGTTTGCAAATCGCTATGGAAGCTATTAAAACCGGTAAATATCGTACAGTTTCTGAGATAGCGCACCTTGCCGGGTTTGAGACTCCGGCTTATTTTAATAAGTTATTTAAGGAGATTTACTCATTTGATGTAGGAGAGCTTCTTAAATAGGGAACCTCTTCATAATTAAAGATTGAAAATAAACTTGAATATAGCCATTCTTCCTCTTAATTGATATTGACTGTAAACAGAGCTATTAGCTGAAATACTATAGGTTTCATAGGAAGTAATATTTGCTAAGTTTGTTAAATTAAGCTCTATATCTGTTCGCCATTTGATTATTTTGTAGCTGGCATTTACGTCGGCGAAGAAATAGTTAACGTCTTTTGTTTCTGACTGCTTAGTAAATTGATGGCGACCGCTTATTCTTATAAAGGTGTTTTTATAAGGAGCGTATGTCAGTCCAATAGATTGATCAAGATTTTGAATTTGGCGGTCGGAAAGCGAAGTATTGCCTTTCTCCAAACCAGACTTGCTGGTTATCCAGGTAGCTATACCATTGTAGTTTATACTAATACGATTTATTAACCGTGCTTCTATACCAGGGTTAAGTACAAAGGAAATATTATTAAAGGGAAGCAGGTTATCATTAAAAAGCTGATTAAAATGTGTGTATCCCCAGGACGCCTTTAAGTCTGCTGTAGCACCTAGGGCAAAAATATATTTGCTGATGCCGGCATTTAGGCTAAGACTGTTTACATGATTGATAAGAGGTAATTGGATTGTTTGAGAGATGTTATTTGAAATAATATAGGAAGTAATAGTAGTAGATTTTGCATTTTTATAGCTTACTCCGGCATTCATAAATAACATATTGATAGAACGTCGTAAGTTATAGTTCAAGTCTAGATTGTGGTTATATTGCTCCTGTAAGTCTGCATCATTGGATTGCAGACTGCGGTAATTGCTGAGTATGGCTCCGCGAAATATGTTGTTAATATTCCCCTTCTGATTTGCGAATTTATAATTGAAGGACAGGTAGTTTTCTGTTCCTGTCATATATTTTATTCTTAAAGAAGGTGTAATAAGTAGCTTTGTTTCTGATTTATTTAAATCAAAATTTCCATCATTATAAGAGATCCGTTGTAAGATTAGAGGAATTGAAAAAGCAGACTCTAGTGCCCCTTTCTTATATTCATAAGATCCGTTAACAAAGAACTGGTTCTGATTCCAGTTCAGGTTGTTGTCAGGTTCTGATTGATAAGATGTTTGCGAACCATCCATCTGTTTGAATCTTAATTGAGAATTAAGTTTTTGAAACTGGTTTGTAATTCCTGCTTGATAATTTTGCTTTACTCTTCCTTTGGTAAGCTGATAGGCAGCTGAAACACGGTTAAACCAAGTGGGAATTTCTGTAGATTGACGTAGAGATTCAAAAGGAACTCCTTCATTAAAAACAGATGCATTAATACCTGGCTGAACTGACAAAGTTTGAGGCTGATTAAAATAGTTAAGATACCAGTTGAAGCGAAGGATATTCTTATTCTTAAATTCAGGTACGTACTCCAGGTTATTTGAGAAATTGTGAATCTGATTCCTTAATTGCTGATTCATGTTTATTTCATTACTGAACAGGGAAGAAGAATTTGTTTCTTTTGAATAAACGAATTTCAGGGCATTATTAAAGTAGTATTTCTCCTTATTTACTTGTGCATTAAAATTTACATCGGTTATGAAAGGGCGATTGCTAATATCTTGATGTTCGCTGTAGTGAATGGTGTTGTTAATTGAGTAAAGATCTGTTGAACTATTATATTTCATTTCATTTTTGTCTACCAGCAGCTTGACACCCACTTTTAATTGTAAGCCATTTTTGTAATTAATTAAATTATTGGCATTGGCGGAGACAGAATTGTTAAGATAATACCTGTTTTTAGCCAGATTAGGATTACCTACAGTACCCGAAGATAATAGTTTAGGAGGAAGAGAGTTCCCTGTTTCAGACTGACTTAATCCCACGAAGTCCGAAGAAAGATCTTCGCCTATATTATTGCCCTTTATTACATTAAGCATCTTATATTTTTTGTTGAAAAGGATGCTGTTTAACTCTCCATCATACTGTTCAGGAAGACCTAAGCCTAATTTGGCCTGGCCGCTAAGCTTTAACTTTGCTTCTTCTTTAATAACAAGGTTTATTGCAACCTTATCGTTGAGCGTTTTATTTCTTAATACTTTTAGCGGCTGGTGATTTTGCAATACTTCTAATTCTTTCACCATGTTAAAAGGAATCGTTTTGGTTCCTATAGCATATTTATCATCCAGCAGGTCATCGCCATCAATGTAGAGATTAGAGATATTCTGGCCGTTAAATTTTATTTGACCATTATCGTTTACTTCCATTCCGGGTAAGCGTTTGATTACGTCGTTAATTGACCGATCTTCATTTTTAGCAAAAGAGTCGATGTTATAGGATAATGTGTCTCCAATGTTTCTAATGAGAGGTTTGCTTTTGACTTGCACTTCTGATAAATCGATGGCTTGCTTTTCCATTAAGATTTCGTAATTCAGCTTCCCTTCTTTGATAGTCTGATGAATTCTCTTATAGCCAAGATGATTGATTTCAAGTACTAAATCATCTGCTTTGGGTATTAGCAAGGTGAAAACGCCGTTTGTATCACTAGTTTTGAAAGCGAGAACTTTGTTCTCCGAATTTTTAATTAGTATGCTGGCAAAAGAAACGGCCTCGCCATCTTGGGTTTTAAGCGTGCCGGTTATAGAATATTCCTGAGCATAGGAATATTCAACAGAAAGAAATAAAAGAAGCAGAAGGATAGCTTTCATTAACCAGGTTTTACATCTTCTTATTAATCTTCAAGTTCAATTGGATTATTGGTAACCGGAGATTTTGAGGCTCCTTCTTTTATTACTGATATACTTTTTATCTCAGAAGGATCTATTATTGAATTTAAGGGAGAAGCAGAGCTGCTGCCACCACCTTGTGAACGAGCCTTAATTGCTGCTATAGGATTTTTACTAACTGCTTCTATTAGATTAGTTAATGCTTTTTTATTCGTTTTAATGGTGTTTTCGGGTATCTCTACTGTTAATCCACTTGTTTCCATCTTATCAAAACCTGCATATTTGAATAAGACTTCGTTTTTGCTGTCTGATGCTTCTAAAATTAATCCTGGTAAGCCTTGCAGTTTCCATGGTCCTGCCTGGAATGGAATATCTGTAGTAAACCAGGCTGTATAATCACGACCTTTAAAGTGTGTTTCAGCTTTTTGACAATTGTAACCTCCTATTACTTTGGTTTCTTGTTCTATTTTCCAATTCAATGCCGGAAACTCTTCATCTATCAAATAGTTTTCACCATAGAGGTTATATACTTGCATGATTAGACTCTTAGCCGGAACGATATAATAAGATTCAGGTGTTTGTGATCCACTGCCTGTAATAGTAAGATTCCCATCAAAATCAGGGCTCTCAACTTGTTTTCTCAGGCTTTCTTCCATTCGCTTATTGGCGTATGAGGTATAGAAAGAGGAGTGCTGGCCCAGGTATAAAACCATTTCATCATGATGGTTTTTATCCATTTGTGTTGTATCATTGATATGAATAAAATTGTAATGAATCTTAGCTAAGGCTATTTCCGTGTCTTGGGCTATAAGCTTTTGGCTAATGAATCCTGTTAATGCTAATAAGAGAATATATTTTCTTTTCATAATTGTTTAATTTATTAAAGGCTTGTTCTTGATATTACGAATATATCATATTATTACGATATGTTCGTAAGTAAAATAAATTTATTTGAAGAGAATTTTATTATCCTTTAGTATGGGTATATTTTGTTATACACCAAACGAACTGAATGTTCCTTGTAAGATAATGGTATTTTCTTAATATAATATTGAGATTCTAGGAACGATTAAGTATTTTTGATTAGAGCAATTTAGGTTAGCGGCCTTTTATTATTAAACCATAAGGATGGAAATAATATATAAACTTGACAAAATACCCGAAACAGATTTAATCATTAATTTATACAATAGCTCTGGTATTAACAGACCGACTATTGATAAAGACAGGATTTCAAAGATGTATTCAAATTCTAATTTAGTGGTAACGGCCTGGGATAATGATGAGTTGGTTGGTATTGCACGTTCTTTAACTGATTTTTGTTATGCTTGCTATCTTTCAGATCTTGCAGTTAGTAAGGAATATCAAAAGCATGGGATAGGGAAAGAATTGATCCGTTTAACGAAAGAAAGAATTGGCAATCAGACTATGCTGTTGCTTCTTTCTGCTCCAACTGCGATGGAGTATTATCCGAAAGTTGATTTTCAAACGGTAACTAATGGGTTCATTGTTAATCGAACAGAATAGTATATATTACATTTAAATTAATAGATTTAAAGCAAAATTGATTTAACCAAAATTACGACGATGAAAATTAAGAACGTATCCTTTATTGTTGCATTACTGATAAGCTCAGCTTCAGTTTTTGCACAGCAGGCAACTCAGGTAAGAACACCGCCGCTAACATTGACTTCAACAGCATTTCCTGATGGAGGTATAATTCCTGATAAATTTACGCAAGCTGCACCGGGCGCTGCTCCGGGAGGTGGTGCTTCCCCTCAATTGGATTGGACAAACGTACCGGCGGGAACGCAAAGTTTTGTTCTTTATATGCATGATTTGGATGTTTCTATCAACAAAACTACCAATGATAACTTACATTGGATTGTTTGGAATATCCCTGCTACCGCAACTTCCTTAGCAGAAGGTTTACCTGCCGGGTCACAGCTACCAGATGGTAGTTACCAAATTAATGGTTCTACTGCACAGTATCGTGGTCCGGGTGCCCCGGCTACGGGCCCTTTGCATCATTATGTATTTGAGCTGTACGCTCTTGATATAAAATTGGATTTAAAACCTGCAGAAACAGGTCTTCAAACTAAAATGAATATTTTTAATGCAATGGATGGACATGTTATTGGTAAAGCTGCTTATGTGGGCTTATTTAAACGTCCACAATAATATTATTTAATCCTAACCCTTATAAGCCTAAATAAAGGGAGCCGCTTCATTATGAGGCGGCTCCTTTTGCTTTAGAAATGAGGTGTTTCTTATTTATTGTTATACAACATGGCCTCAATTTTCAGGCCATCCTCTTCTGTATCCTTTAAGCCTTTTACCCAGACAGTATAAATTTTACCAGCTTTAATATCTACATTTTCTAAAGTAGATAACACAGCTTTACTTTCCTGATCAACTACATTGAAAGTTTGTGTTTTAGCATCAATTTCTTTGAAATCTGTAGCCGATTTGAATTCTTTCTCGGTAAATAGATCTTCACCGCCAGTTACAGCTAGATTAAGCTTTCCGGCATCTGGAGAAACATGCACAAATCTGATCTTCGCTTTTCCTTCTGCAGGGTTTGTCAGATCATCACTAATTTGTACGTATTCTGCATCATCATTATCTTTTTCATTTGTGATAAATAATGAATAGGCTTTATCTTTTTCAAGCTTGATCGATTTTTGAAAGATAGATTTATCATCTTTTCCTTTAATTTCTGCAATACGATCACCAATAAATGCTTCTACATAATTAATACTATCGCCAAGGCCGGCAAGTTTTGCATTTACTTTTTTAGCATCCAAATAGAAGCTTAATGAATCTGTACTTGGTGAGGCATGAAATACAGAAACAATGGCAGTATCCGGAGTAGGCATTGGATTGTCATCATCACTACAAGACGAATAAGTAACTGCTAAAGCCAAACAAAGGATTGGTAGTTTCATTGTTTTTAATGACATGTTTTTTAAGTTTTGATAGAAATTCATAATTATTGTTTTTTGTTAATAAATAAATACTGTTTGCTGCCAAAACACAGCAGAAACCTAAACTGCTACAAAAGATTTCAAAAATATTATTCATGAGTCTTCAATCTATAAATATTATTTTTTGTAGCACTTCACCTAAAAAAGGGTTTTATAATGGTAAGAGCATTTCAGAAATGGTGCCGGCTTATATCATTAATACTTATGTTAAGCAGTAAAATTGAGTACTGAAACCGATTTAATACGAGATATTTCTAAAGGTTTGAAGGAGGCTGACGAGCGCCTAAAGGAACGGATATATAAAAATTATTGGGGTTATCTTATGGGGGTTTCATTGCGGTATATAGCTAGTCGTGATATAGCGAAAGAGGTTGTAAACGATAGTTTCATAAAAGCATTTAATCATATGGGAACCTTTGCATGTGATGATGAAAATAATTTCAATAAGGTGTTTAAAGCATGGCTGGCAAAGATTACTGTTCGTACCGCCTTAAATGAAATTCGTAAAAGGAAATCAACGCTTTATTATGAAGAGTTGTCGGATGAACATGAAAAGTCTTATAGCCAATGTTACGATGATAGTTTGAATGTGGCAGACATCATGGGTCTTTTAAATAAGCTTCTACCTATACATAAGACGGTTTTTAATCTATATGAAATCGAAGGTTTTAATCATGAAGAAATAGCGGAGATGTTGGAAATACCATCCAGTTCAAGTAGGGTTTATTTAACAAGAGCGAAAGAGAAACTTAGAAGCTTATACTTAAAATCGGTAGTAGAATAGATATGGAAAATAAAGAAGATAGAATAATTGAAGAGATCAGAGATTCTCTTATAAATTATGAGCTTCCATATGAAGAAGGAGCCTGGGAAAAGTTTCGTGAAAAGCAAGAGGATACAGAAATAATCTCAATATCCTTTAAAGACATTAAGGGAGCTCCTTTTAGTATCAGGAAAATAATGGCTGTAGCAGCATCATTAATTCTTTTATTATCAATTATCTCAGTGTTTAAGGCATACGATACAGATGAACAGTATGAAACATCGAGAGTTGTAGAGGTAAAACCGGTTAATAAAGAAGGAGATGCAAAAAAGCAAGTATCTCTTCCGGCAATAATTCAAAAGGAAACAAAGAATGAGGAAGTAAAACCTCATTTTCAAATTACAGCTTATAACACTCAAATAGTAAAACAAGGTGTTAGCAAAGAGCTTAAAATTGATATAGAAGAGAAGAATATAGGCATTATTACTGTGCCAAAAGAGAAGATGCCTGTGCTAGAAGAGAAGGAGCAACATGTAGAAATTGGAGATAAACAACCTGATAGCAATAAAAAAGAAATTAAACCGGTTCCTTTTGAAAGTCCAACGTTTCTTTCTGCAAATGTAGGGAACAAAGAAAACAATTCTGATAATGGTGAAACTTGGAAGTTTGGAGTAGAGCTTTCTTCTTCCTTTATTTCAGATAAAATGAACTATGGAGGAGGAGTTTTCACAGAACGTAAACTTTCTGATAAAATATCTTTAACAAGTGGGTTAGTTTTCACCAAGATCAATGCAGATAATGAAATGAAACCAGTCGGAATTTCTTCTTCAACCAGAAAAGTTGGAGTAGAATCTTCCATGCAGGCGCTTGATATCCCTTTGTCTATAGTGTATCAGGTAAGTGATGGTTTTTACGCATCTATGGGGGTGTCACTTCTTTCAGTTTTGAGTGAAGATAAATCTTATCAATATGAAACTGATGTCGTTTCAGAAAGCTTTGTTAAAGATCCGAAAACGGGAGTAGAGTCGACCGTTTATTCTACAGTTACAAGGCAATATACTGAACCTGTTAAAGAAGCGAATTCTAAAGGAAACGATAATATTGGTTACTTTAATCTCTCAGTGGGCAAGAGACAAAGTTTTTATGGTAAAACACAACTTCTTCTCGAACCTTTTCTTAAACTGCCGATTGGTAAACTATCTGATGAGGAAGTAAAATTGATGAATACAGGATTGAAGATAAAAGTGATGTTTTAAGGGCATGAAAAGAAGGTAGAATGCCCTAGATTTGTATCTTTGCATTTATTGTCAATTTTAGAGATTAAAACAGATTAGATGAAAAGAGTTGTTGTAACAGGAATAGGCGCTTTAACACCAATAGGGAACGATATTCAGACTTTTTGGGATAGTTTAACCAATGGTAAAAGTGGTGCAGGAAGAATTACAAAATTTGATCCCAGTGCTTTCCGCACACAGATAGCATGCGAATTAAAAGGTTTTGATCCTTCAACACTTCTTGATAGGGCCGAATTAAAAAGAACAGATCCTTTTACACAATATGCTCTTGCTGCAGCAAAACAGGCTATTGAAGATTCCGGACTAGATTTCGGTAGTATGAACCCATATGATACTGGTGTGATCTGGGGTTCAGGCCAAGGCGGAATGCTTACATTTGAAGAGCAGGTTAGAGAGTATGCTGACAACGGCTGTCAACCACGATTCAGCCCGTTTTTTATTCCTAAGTTGATTTCAAATATGGCTTCTGGAATGATTTCCATTAAATACGGATTAATGGGCATCAATTATACCACAGTTACAGCCTGTTCATCTGCAAATACAGCCATAATGGATGCTTTTAATTACATTCGCTGGGGTAAAGCTAAGGTAATTATTACCGGTGGCTCGGAAGCTCCTATAACTGAAGCTTCTGTTGGTGGTTTTAGTTCTATGAAAGCCATGACTACACGTAATGATGATCCTCAAGTAGCTTGCAGACCTTTTGATACTGGAAGAGATGGGTTTTTGATGGGCGAAGGTGCCGGTGCTCTAGTATTAGAGGAATACGAACATGCAATAGCAAGGAATGCAACTATATATGCAGAAGTTGGAGGTGCAGCGATGACTGCGGATGCCTATCATATGACATCTACTCATCCTGAAGGTGAGGGTGCTGGTACTGCTATGCGTTTTGCATTAGAAGATGCTAATCTTAACCCGGAAGATGTAGATTATTTAAATGCTCATGCAACTTCTACTGCAGTGGGTGATATCAGTGAAACAAAGGCAGTAGCCAGATTATTTAAAGACAAATCTAAAAACTTGCATATTAGCGCTACTAAATCAATAACCGGTCACTTAATGGGTGCAGCGGGAGCTATTGAAGCGATTACCAGTGTTTTAGCTATTAAACATTCTGTTGTTCCACCTACTATAAATTTAATTGATTTGGATCCGGAAATTCCTGTTGGTTTGAATATCGTTAAGAACGAGGCACTTGAAAAAAATATTGATGTTACTATGAGTAACACTTTCGGGTTTGGTGGGCATAATGGTATTATTGTATTTAAAAAACATAAATAGGATAGATTAAAATCTTAAATAAGACGATTAGCTGTCACAGAACTTTTACACTCCTCGTTCATATTTAGAATGTTATGATTTATATTTGATTATAGCAATTGCTTGCAAATAAGCATTATAAATCTCTAATAATAACATTATGAAACGGAACACACGTTTAAGCATTTGGGCTGTAGTTATAGTTGCTGTGGTTGGTATCCAATTTATTAAGAAGGCACCGCGCAACGTTCAAACGACGAAGTTGGCAACCGATATAACCAATCTTTATAATGTTCCTGATGATGTGGAGAGTATTTTACAGAGATCTTGTTACGACTGTCATAGTAATAATACCGATTACCCTTGGTATAGTAATGTGCAGCCGGCAGCAATGTTTCTCGAGGACCACATTAATGATGGAAAAAGACATTTGAATTTTAGCGATTTTGGTTCGTATGATAAAAAGAGACAACTAAAAAAGGCAGAGGATATAAAAGAAGAAATGGAGAGAGATGGCATGCCTTTGAAATCTTATACTATTCTCCATAAGGGTACAAAATTAAGTGTTAACGAAAGGGCTCTTTTAACCGGATGGGCTAACGATTTAATAAGTGAAATTAATTTAGCTCAAATCAATTAATAAGCATAAGTTTAATGATATGCTTAATTGAATGTGATTAAGGATTCATTAAATGGATATTAGCAATCAATTATTTAAAAATGCAGTTTATTTGCAGTGTCTTGACGCTGTAAAAAGCCGTATAGAACATGCTGAACATGCTTTATTACAAGCGCGTGAAGCAAGTCAGGATGATACAAAAAGCAGTGCAGGAGATAAGTATGAGACTACGCGTGAAATGATGCAGCAGGATATAGACAGAAACAATAGTCAACTTTATGAGGCAAAAAGAATTCTTTTTCAATTAGAGCAATGTAGAGATGCGGCTATTAATGGAAGGGTTGGTTCAGGTTCGCTAGTTAAAACTTCTAAAGCATTGCTTTATATAGCTGTTAGCATCGGACAGTTACAAGTGCATGGCCAGACTCTTATGGCAATTTCTCCGGCCTCGCCTCTTGGTCAGGTTCTTATTGGAAAAGAGCGTGGCGATAATTTTGTTTTTAACGGTGTTTCTCAAATAATAGAAGAGGTATATTAATACTGAATCATAATCATTTCCTATTAAAGTCCACTTTAACTAATAATAATTTTCATTTTAAATCGATAAACAATCGATTGTGTACTCTCGTGATTACATTTTATTCTCTTTGTATTTGTTTATCTGCAGGATTATAACTTATTTTAGTTGAATTATAATAGCCAATTATTTATTGAAACGCAGAAATTATTTATTGAAACGAGAAGTTACGTTTCATAATTAACGACTTAAACGATGAAAAGAACGGAATTTTTACAAAAGGGGGTCCTGGCAACAGGGGCTTTATTAACCAGCAGCGGTTTAGCTATGGGCGCTACAAAAATGCAAAAGGCTGCCGAAGGACAACAGTTTAATTTAAACTATGGCCCGCATGATGGAATGTTTAAAAATTTAGCGGGAGATAATGTGCTGGACCAGATACAATTTATGTATGATCAGGGTTTTCGTGGCATTGAAGATAATGGCATGGCAGGGAGGCCACCGGAAGAACAGAAGAAAATAGGCGATCTGCTAGCCAAATTGGGAATGGCGATGGGCGTATTTGTATTGGATAAAGGGGGGAACGGCGCAAATACATTAGCTGCCGGAAAGGAGGAACATGTAGATGTCTTTTTAAAAGGATGTCGACAGGCAATAGAGGTATCAAAGCGCTGTGGCGGCAAATTAACCACAGTGGTTCCCGGGCTCTTTCATCGTAGCTATTCCTTAGATATCCAAATGGCAAATACTATTGAAGCACTTAGAAGAGGGGCTGAGATATTAGAACCGCATGGTATTGTTATGGTGCTCGAACCGTTAAGTGATACCCCTGATTTGTTTTTGAGAACATCTAATCAGACTTATCTGATCTGCAAAGCAGTAAATAGTCCTTCTTGTAAAATATTGTACGACATATATCATATGCAGCGCAATGAGGGAGATTTAATTGCCAATATGGAAAGAACATGGAGTGAAATCGCTTATATACAAGTAGGAGATAATCCTGGAAGAAAGGAACCTACAACCGGCGAAATAAATTATAAGAATATATTTAAATATTTACACGAGAAAGGATATAAGGGTGTTGTCGGCATGGAGCATGGTGTATCAGGTGCAGGTAAAGAAGGGGAACAACGTCTTATTGAAGCATACCGGGAAGTAGATACATTTATTTAGCTATATATTTTATTGCTTTATCCAACCTTTTATTGCTTTATCTCCTATGAAATAAAAATTATTGTATTCACCAACTACCGTAAGTTGAGTTCCGGATTGATATTCCTGCATACGGGCAGAGGATAAATCAGGTTCAGCATATAGTATCTGGGATTGTTTTAGGGTAATAGTTTTTAGTGGCTTACTTAATGCTGTAATCTGCTTTTGTAAAATAAACGTTTTACTTTTGTCTGGAGATATAACCCGATAACTATTTTGAGCAGCACCAGCTATTATTAAAGGAATATTGGGCATATTACTACTGTTAATTGATCGAACAGTATCTCCAATACGTTTTGTGTCTGCAGTGATTTTTGAAGGGTTTGATTTACCTGGTCTAATAAATGGGAGTGGATCTACTGCGCCCTGCCGGGTATATATTCCAAAATGGAGATGCGGTGGTGTTGTGCGTGCATTACCCGTATTTCCAACTAATCCTAATGTGTCTCCTAAAGCTACGGTTTGGCCTGTAGTTACTAACTGGCTGTCTAAGTGTGCATAATATAAATTGATTGATTGGCCTTCTGGTCTTAGAAACGCTACTTTTCCTCCTAAATTATTAATTCCAACTCTGCTTACTATGCCATTCGCTGCAGCTACAGCAGGAGTAAATCGTTCAGCGAATATATCAACTCCTTCGTGTTTTCTTGAACCGGCATCCCGACCATCACCAAAAAAACTACCGATATTCTGTTTGGCACTTGCTTCAACAGGATTTCCTAACGAAGGCTCAGCAGTGATTCGGAGTTCATAAGAAATATTAGATAGTAATTCAGGTTGTATGCGAAGGATGTATCTGCCGTTATCCTGAATGTTATAAGTTAATGATGAATCACGTGTATCTGCTGAATAAATGGCCGATTGATTTTCAGTAGTATCTAATATCGTCTCAAATAAATCAATAAATAATTGGGCACTATCTAAAGTCTGTAGTTCTAATTTTATTTGTAGCTGTTCACCTTTTCTGGCGTCAAAAATAAAGGCTACAGCATCCGGTTTATCGGCTGCAAAGTAGGCTTCTTCCAGGTAAGGTATATCAATAGATATGGGTTGAAGAATGCTTTGTTTTGAAGCGCCTATCCATTGTTTGAATAAAGTACTACCATTCAAGCCAGCATCAATTAACTGTTGTTCGTATTGCTGGTGAGGAGATCTGCCTTTAAATAATGTATTGGTTAATTTGTTATTACACGCAAAGAACATTGTAAAAGCAATAGTTGATATACACCATATAAAGAAATTACGTTTATTACTCATATTATACAGAACAAGTTATTTGATAAAATGTTGATAAAATAAGAATGGACTTTTATAAAAGCCAATGAATAATATAGAATTAACTGTAATAGGAAGTGGGGATGCTTTTAATAGTGGAGGTAGAAATCACACCTGTTTTTATGTTAAAAGCTCTTTTGGAGGTTTGTTAATAGATTGTGGAACAGGTGTATGCGCGGGTTTAAAACGTAATGATATTAGGAATAATGACATTGATATTATTGCTATTTCACATTTTCATGGAGATCATTATGGTGGATTGCCTTACTTCTTACTAGAAGCGGCAGTTTTAAAAAGATCTAAACCGTTGACTATTATAAGTCCACCAGGCTGCAACGAATTGAACAGCTTTTAAAACTTTTGTATCCGGGCAGCCAGGTCTTGGAGAAACTAAGTATTCAATTTAAAAGTTATGCAGGTAATATAGCGCAGACAACGAAATATATAAGTATAACGGCAGTTCCTGTAATCCATAACAAGGGCACTTTACCACATGGTTTAAGAATTAATATTGGTTCGAAGATAATTAGCTATTCCGGTGATACAGAATGGACTCCTGCACTTGAAATACTTGCAAAAGACGCAGATCTGTTTATCTGCGAATGCAATTTCTATGAACTATCTATAAAAGGCCATATGAAATATAAAGTACTTTCCGAGAATTTACATCGTCTGCATTTTAAACGTATTGTACTTACACATTTCGATAAAGAAATGCTCCAGAATCTAGAAAAAGTAACACTTGAATGTTTAGTTGATGATATGAGGGTTTTAGTTTAGATCTTTGGGTTAACCGATTCATTGGGTTATTTTCAGTTTTAATTAGAATAAAGTATTAAGTACAATTGTTAGATTCTAAATATTATGGAATGGTTTTTGGGATTGGGGGTGTTTTAATTAAAGATCAAGAATTTATTCTTAAAAATAAATGAAGAAAATCTTGGCTTTATAGAAGCTCTTTTATAAATGAAAATTAATTAAATATTTCTTATGAATACGAAAAAAACAATTCTGATTTTAATTCTTTTGATTGGTGTAGTGATCAGCTCTTGTAATATTTTGAAAGGACATTCTACTAATAAGGATAATGATGCATTAGCCGGAACATGGATTCTTAATTATATTACTGGACCTAGAATAACTTTTGAAGGATTGTATCCTGAGAAAAAGCCAACTATAACTTTTGACTTAGAAAAGAATGAGATTAATGGTAATACAAGCTGTAATTCTTTTAGTAGTAAGATTGTTAGGGACAAGGATAAGATAAGATTAGATAATCCACTTTCTACGATGATGGCTTGTCCGGGAAATGGAGAGGCTACGTTTATAAGTACACTTCTTAAAATTGAGAGCTATAAGATAAATGGAGATACCTTAAGTTTTTATACCGATGGTATTGAAATGATGCGATTCGCAAAACAGTAATCAGAGTAGAGGTTTATAAATAAAGAGGGCTGAATAATTAGTTATTCAGCCCTCTTTATTCGATTATTATTAATTTAAACCTCTGGCTTTTAATAGAGGTTCTATTTTAGGATCACTACCTCTCCATGCTCTATACATTTCCTCTAAATCTAACGTATTTCCTCGGGAAAGGACCATATCACGGAAACGCTGACCATTTTCTCTTGTTAATCCGCCATTATTTTCAAACCAGTTGTAGGCATCGTGATCTAACATTTCTGTCCATAAATAGGAGTAATATCCTGCAGCATAACCGCTGCCAAAGATGTGAGAGAAATAAGTTGAACGATAACGGGGTACTACAGCATGAACAACATCCAGCTTTGTTTTATTCAATGCATCCTTTTCAAATTGATTGGCATCGGATATTTTTAGATCAGCCGAGATCAGGTGCCATTGCATATCTAAATTGGCAGCGGCCAAATACTCTGTTAGTGCATATCCTTGATTAAAGGTTCCTGCATTTTTTATTTTATCAATTAATGTTTGAGGGATTTGCTCTCCTGTCTTATAGTGTCTGGCGTAATTTTTTAATATATCAGGGTATAATGCCCAGTTCTCATTGAATTGAGATGGAAACTCAACAAAATCACGAGATACCGAAGTGCCGGATAAGCTTGGGTACATTTGATCCGCAAAAAAACCATGTAAAGCATGTCCAAATTCATGGAACATAGTAACTACATCATCATATGCCAGCAAAGCTGGCTCACCTTCAGAAGGCTTGGTGAAATTGCATACATTGTATATAACTGGTTTCTTATCGAATAATTTAGATTGGGTTACCAAATTACTCATCCAAGCACCACCACGTTTGCTTTCGCGTGCAAAGAAATCGCCATAGAATAAGCCTAGTGGTTCTCCACTCTCTTCAAAAACTTCATACACAAGTACATCTTTATGATAAGTAGGAATGTCTGTACGTTGTTTAAAGGTTATGCCATAAAGCTTTTCAGCTGCATAGAAGACGCCTTTTTCCAATACTGTTTTTAATTCGAAGTAAGGTTTGATTTGGCTTTCATCCAGATCAAATTGTGCTTTACGTACTTTTTCAGCATAGAAATTCCAGTCCCATGGTTCTAATTTGAAATCTTCACCGCTTTTTTGAACCATAGCCTGTATAACAGTAGATTCATTTTGTGCCTTAGCTGTAGCTGCAGGAATTAAGCCGCTGAATAAATCCATTACATGCGCAGGAGTTTTAGCCATTGTTTTCTGTAAGCTCCATTCAGCATAATTAGAAAAGCCTAAGAGTTTTGCTTTTTGGGCACGTAACTCGGCTATTTCAGTAATAATAGCCTTAGTATCGTTTTTAGATCCATCAGCTCGATTCCAGGAAGCTTTAAATAGTTTTTCACGAAGATCTCTATTCTCTAAAGATTGCAATAAAGGTTGTTGAGTTGTATTTTGTAAAGTGATTTTCCAGTTACTTGAATCTTTCAATGCACTTATTTCACTTTCTGAAAGACCAGCTAATTCAGCTTTATCATTTATTACGATAGCACCTGCATTATTTGCAGCCAATAGAGTTTGATTGAATTGGGTTGTTAGGGTAGCCTCTTTGGCATTAATTTCTTTTAGTATATCCTTGTCAGATGAAGATAAGTTAGCTCCGGCTATTTCAAAATCTTCATAATAGTTTTCTAATAACTTAAGAGATTCTTGATCTAAATTTAGTTCAGAACGCTTAGTATACAAAGTTTTTAAACGTTGAAATAATGCCTCATTAAGATAGATAGCGTCATAATGTGCAGATAGTTTAGGTGCTAAAAACTCTTGAATTTCTTCTAGCTCATCGTTTGTATCTGCACCGGTTAATGCATAAAATGGATTGCTTACACGTTCTAGTAATACACCGCTTTTCTCTATGGCTAGTACCGTATTATCAAAGGTTGGTTCCTCTTTATTGGCAGTAATTTGATCAATAGCCTCTGTTTGTTGTCTCATTGCTTCAAGAAATGCCGGTTTAAAGTGTTCATTCTTGATTTTAGAGAAATTAGGAGTAGCGTATGGCAACGTACTTTCTTCCATTAGAGGATTGTTTTGTAAGTCTGCACCGGTATTCGTTTCGGTCGATTGATTACAAGCAGAAACGCTTAATCCAGTTATTAAAATTAAGAATAGTGCATTTTTCTTCATAAGAACGAGTTTAGAAAACAAAGGTATTAAATTTATTTGGCATCATTTATTTCAATCCAATGTCCATCAGGATCTTGGAAATATATTTGTTTAACACCATCAACGCGTATGGTAGGTGCCTTTTCCGTTCCCGGCCAATTGCTGTATTCGATTTTTTGTTGGTTCAGTCTTGCAATGAAATTATCAACAGAAAGAACGCTAAAACATAAATGATCATTTTTATCATGTTCAATCTTTTTCTGTGCACCTTGAATTAAATGTAAATTTCCTGCTGCCCCCAATGTAAACCATACGTGTTTCCCATCTTTAAAAGGTTCTTCGATTTCTGTAAATTTTAAAACATTTTTATAAAAGGCTGCACTTTCTTGCAGGTCCGTTACATAAACAGCGATATGTTCAAGTCTTGGACTTTCGGGATCAGGCATAGTTTGGGCTGACGTGTTTTTTGAGAAAATAAAAGGAATGATTAATGTTAGCATTAGAGTAAATGTTCTCATGTTTAATTAAAGTTGATTAATATTAAAATGATTAAATGGTATTTTTTGCAGAAGATCACTGTTATTCGATTTTTAAATATAAAACATTAATTTATTATTTATTCTTATTAATTGTAGCTAATTGAAATTTTATTAGATATTTATAGCAATGCGGATTCTCTGGAAATATTTTAAGCAGCAAAGATGGTGGGTGGTTTTAGCACTGGTATTAGCTGCCATAGCACAGTTGTTGAGTTTAATAGATCCTATAATTTTCGGGAAAATAATTGATGAGTATGCAACTAATTCCGGAAACCTTAGTCAACAGGAACAAATTAATGGAGTACTTTATTGGTTAGGAATTGCAATTGCGATTGCAATAGCTGCAAGGATAACGAAAGCTTTTCAGGAATATTTTACCCGGTTGGCTGTGCAGCGTTTTGGTATGCAGATCTTTAATGATGGGCTAAAGCAAACGCTTCGACTTTCCTTCCAGGAATATGAAGAGCAGCATAGTGGAGAAACCTTATCCATCCTTCAGAAAGCAAAAACAGATACTGAACGCTTTCTTAATTCGTTTATTAATATCCTGTTTTCTTCTATCGTGGGAATGGGCTTTTTGATCTGGTATTCGATCACAAAAAACTGGTTGCTAGTTCCTGTATTTGTTATCGGTATTTTATTGCTTGGTTCGTTGACTGGCTTGTTAAGTAAAAAGATTAAACTTTTCCAACGATCTATTAATAGAGAGACTAATAAGATGGCCGGTGTAATTACTGAGTCTTTACGAAATATAGATTTAGTGAAAAGTCTCGGTCTTACTTTTCCTGAAATTCGAAAATTAAACACCCAAACGCAAAAGATATATGATCTGGAGATGCTGAAAACAAAGCGAGTTCGTACACTTTCTTTCCTGCAGGGAACGACACTTAATTTGTTAAAGCAATCTGTATTATTTATCCTTCTTTGGTTAATATTCCGAGAAGTATTAAGCACGGGTGAGTTAATTGCTATGCAGTTCATTTCTACTTCCATTTTTGGACCTTTACAAGATCTGGGAAATATAATTCTTAGCTACCGGGAAGTGGAAGCATCTATTAGTAGTTTCGATCAGTTAATGCAGAAACCCATTGAACGTAGACCTGAATCGCCAAAGGACATTGGATTATTAAAGAGCTTGTCTTTTAAAGAGGTCATTTTTAGCCATAGAACGGCTGATGTGAATGCGATAGATGATATCTCTTTCAGAGTAAATTCAGGTGAAACTGTTGCATTTGTTGGTCCTTCAGGTTCCGGGAAATCAACCTTAGTTAAGCTGTTAGTAGGTCTTTATAAACCTGTATCAGGTTCAATTCTTTTTAATAGCATTCCTTCTACTGAAATACGTTATAATGAATTGCGCAGACAAATTGGGTTTGTTACTCAAGATACACAGTTGTTTGCAGGGACAATCAAAGAAAATTTGTTGTTTGTAAAAGGAGATGCAAGCGATGAGGAAATAATAGATGCTTTAAATAAAGCTTCATGTACTTATTTATTGAATAGATCTGAAAAGGGTATTGACACGTTATTAGGAGAAAATGGATTAAAGCTTTCAGGAGGAGAAAAGCAGCGTATTTCAATTGCTCGCGCTTTATTGCGAAATCCTAGGTTGCTTATTTTTGATGAGGCAACTTCTGCATTAGATTCCCTTACAGAAGAGGATATTACAAATACAATTCGTGAAATATCAACGAGTAAGGAGAGAATTACCATTCTTATAGCCCATAGACTTTCTACAATAATGCATGCAGATGTGATTTACGTTTTAGAAAAAGGCAAAATTTCTGAAACAGGATCACATAATGAGCTGCTTGAACAAAAAGGTTTGTATTATGCCATGTGGCGGCAACAGGTGGGAGAAAGAAAATAGATTAGTTTAGATATCTAATTCACCTTCAACACCTCCTACACCTTGTTTGGTATTGCCAGTAAGTGTTGCTGTAGCTATTTTCAATAGGGTAATCATTTTTCCATCTTGAGTATCCCAGTATTTTGTTTCTTCTGGTGTTACTCTAATAACAGTTATATCCGGATCATTTTTGTCTTCAAACCAAGCATTCGCAATAGAACTCCATTTGTCTTCAATTGTTTCTTGGTCTGTATAGATATAAGCCCGTCCGTAAATAGAAAGATATTCAGATGAACCAGTATTTGAAAAGAAAAGCTGTACACCATGATCATTCTCAATCTCTACATTTTTGTTAGAGTTTAGACTACTGATAAACCAAAGATTCCCGTCATCGTCTACTTCTTGGAGACCCATTGGTCTGGCAGAAATTGGGTGTATTTCAAGATTCGTACAAAACATACAAATCCGTGCGCTTTCTGCTAAGTCTTTTAATTTCTTGATTGCATCCTGGTTGTTTAAATTTTCAATCGTTCCCATAAATCTTATATAAATGTGATTTTCTTTATAACCTTAAGGATCGGAAAATGTTTTCTATATTAAATTAAAGAGGCGTTTGATACCATATGTTTTTCTCAACAGATTTAGCGTCTTTATCAAAAAACAGATCCAGTTCTCTTTTATTATTATCTCGACTAGTTTCTATCTCTACTTTATAAAGAACGACATTTTCAAGAGTCAATTTATCTACATCATCAATTCTATAGCCTTTATAATCAGCTTTTATTTTATTTTTAATGCTTGCAGGTAATTCCGTAGAAGAAATCTCTTCTTTATGTTTCCAAATTTTACCTGATGGTGTAATCCACAATTCATGATCATTTCTCCCAATTTCAAATTCAACATTGTAATATTCCCCCTTTCTTTCCCATTCAATATCTCTTGAATTTGGAAATTCTTTTTTGAAGGCATCTTTAACAATAGTTGGAACTTCAGACGCTGATATATCCTGAGCCATTATGTTTCCAGACCAGAACACAATTACTGCAAGTAAAATTAGATTTCTCATAACTTAATTGATTTTATACGATTCGTTTTTATTTAGAGCTCTATTCACACTGCAAATAGCATACCTTTTCTTTATTTGAAAAAGGAAACAGTTATATGAAGAGGGAAATAGTGGGATAGATAAAGTAAATCTCCAACAAGACGTTGAAGATTTACTTTATTGATAAAAACATAGGAAGGCCTAGTTTTACTCAAGAATAAGATCTTAATTTTATGAAAGAAAGCTATTACCTTGCGTAAGCTTTTTTTCTTTCTTGTTTAAAAGTCTTAAAGGGCTTTTTAGCTTGGTTGCTTTTGCCGCTTTTTTTTGCTGCAACTATAGGAGTATTATTAAAAGTAATTGCATAAGGGTGATCTTCAACTAAAGGAATTTTTTGCGCTGTAAGTTTGTTTATATCTTGCAAGAAAGCTCTTTCCTCTTGATCACAGAATGAAAGTGCATTTCCACTTAATCCTGCTCTTCCGGTTCTGCCTATTCTGTGAACATATGTTTCTGGCTGATTGGGAAGATCAAAATTCACAACATAGCTAAGTTGATCAACATCAATTCCACGAGCAGCGATATCAGTAGCTACTAATACGCGTATTTTTCCATCTTTAAAAAAGCTTAATGCCTTTTGTCTTGCATTTTGAGATTTATTTCCATGTATAGCTGCAGAGGAAATAGAAGCGCGACTGAGTACTTTAACCAATTTATCTGCGCCATGTTTGGTTCTGGTAAAAACCAAAACACTGTTCATCTTTTTGTCCTTTAATAAATGGATTAATAAAGAAGGTTTGTCTTTTTTCTCAACAGGATAAACAGCCTGGGTTATCTTTTCAACGGTGGATGAAGTAGGTGTTACTTCAACGCGTGACGGATTGGTTAGAATTGAATTTGCTAAACCAGAAATCTCTGAAGGCATTGTTGCCGAGAAAAATAATGTTTGCTTCTTTTGAGGAATTTTAGCGATGATTTTCTTTACGTCGTTAATAAATCCCATATCCAGCATACGGTCAGCTTCATCTAACACAAATATTTCTATGTGTGATAAATTCAATGCCCTTTGATTTAACAAATCAATTAATCTGCCTGGAGTAGCAATCAGTATGTCAACACCATTTCTCAAAGCGCTGATTTGACTGCCCACCGGAACACCGCCAAAAACAACGGTATGTTTTAATCCTGTATGTTTTCCATAAGAGGCAAAGCTCTCACCAATTTGAATAGCTAATTCACGAGTCGGACTTAGAATCAATGATTTCAGCGTTCTCGCACTTGTACGGTTGCCATGTAGCGATTGTAAGATAGGAAGAGCAAATGCTGCTGTTTTACCTGTACCAGTTTGCGCAATGGCTAATAAGTCTTTTTTTTCTAATACAACAGGAATAGATTGCTCTTGTATGGGGGTCGGATGTGTGTATCCTTCGGTCTTAATTGCCTTTAATAGAGGCTCAATAAGATTTAATTGTTCGAATGTCAAATTGTTTTTCTTAAGTGTCATTTCTCTTTTTAAGAGAGGCTCCTTAAAAAGAATCAGCAAACCTTCATGGTCAACTAAAATGATTAATTTTTGCAAAGGTACATAAATATATTAGAAATAGATTTCATGCATTGTTTCTAAATAATTGGCAGGTTTGTTTTTGATATGTTATCTTGTAATTTATAAGAATCCAGAAATTATACATTTTGAATATGAAGACAGAAAAAGAAAAGATGCTTGCGGGAGAATTATATAATGCAAATGATTCACAACTTACTGCTGAGAGAACCAAAGCAAGACTACTTACAAAGAAATTAAATGATAGTAGAAAAGATGAAGAAGAACTGCAAGCTGGTATAATAAAAGAACTGATACCAAATGCCGGACCTGGTATATGGATAGAAGCTCCGTTTTATTGTGATTATGGATCTAATATAATTACTGGAGAAAAAGTATTCTTTAATTTTAATTGTGTGATACTTGATGTAATGAAGGTGACAATAGGAAGCAGAACTATGTTTGGGCCGAATGTCCAGATATATACTGCTACTCATCCCATTGATCCGATAGAAAGGGCCTCCGGTCTTGAGTTTGCAAAAGCTATTACAATAGGTGAAGATGTTTGGGTAGGAGGGAGTGCTGTAATTTGTCCAGGTGTATCTATCGGAGATCGGACCATTATTGGAGCAGGTAGTGTAGTAAACAAAGATATTCCATCTGATGTAATTGCTGCAGGAAATCCTTGTAAAGTAATTCGGAGGTTGTAATGCTATCTTAATATTTTGTATCTTGCAGAACAATTGCACGGGGTGCTTAATCAACACGGTTAGGCTGAGATAAAACCCGATACCTGATTTGGACAATGCCAACGTAGGGATGCAGCTAAGATATTTCCGTTTTAGGCTCCATTATCTTTTGGTATTAAAAGAATTTGGGGCTTTTGTTTTTTAACAAAATATGAAATGGAAATACAAAAGAAAGATTTCGGACTTATTCCTCAAAGTCATCAAAACTGGCAAAACAGACCAGAGTGGTTTTTTAATCGTGAAAATACTGATACATACGAACAATGGTACGAAGGACGTTATAAACGTGCTGAAGTATGGCAAAAGAAGGTTATGGAACAGCTCGTTTCCAAAGATGAACGAATTAAAACCTTATTAGAATTCGGTTGTGGTACCACACGTTTCACCAGATGGTGGAAAGAAATAGGAATCGAAGCGACCGGTGGTGATATTTCACCTTTAATGCTATCACAAGCTATTCATTTATTTGAAGGTGATTTAGTAATGGCAGATTCCCATCATATGCCTTTTAAAGACCATACCTTTGACTCTTTAGCTTTTATAACCACTTTTGAATATTACAAAGATCCTGTAAGGGTAATCAGAGAGGCTGCAAGAGTTGCAAAATATGGCATCGCCATGGGAATGATGAATCGTAATTCTCCAAAGGTACTTCGCAGACGTGTACAACAAGCATTTGGTAAAAATCCTTTTTATGTTACTGCAACTTTTTACACTCCTCAACAATTAAGCAATATTATTCATGAGGCTTTAAAGGGAAGGGATTATTCGATTGAGTGGACATGCACAGGTTTGCCAAAATGGTTCCCTGTACAACAGTGGAGTGTGCCTTATGGCGACTTCTTTGGATTGTATGTCAAGTTGAATGATGTAGATTAAAAAGATGAAAGAGCTTGGAAAAATTCAACACGGCTTTTTTGAAGATACAATCCTTCAAAATTGCGGATATAAGCGAAAAGAAGTTAGTTGCGGACCAGGTTTTGGAGTGGATGTAGCTGTTATTGATTTACCGAATGGATTGGCAATGGCGACAGCCAGCGATCCATTGTCGTTAATTCCTTCCTTAGGTTTAGAAGAGTCTGCCTGGCTCTCTGTTTATCTAATGGCAAATGATATTGCAACTACGGGTCATTCTGCTATGTATGCCCAATTTGTTTTGAATCTTCCTGCACATTTTTCTGCTACAGACTTTAATACTTATTGGAACTACATTCACTTGTTTTGCAAAGAAATGCAGATAGCTATTACAGGCGGACATACGGGCTTTATTGAAGGACAAAACTCGACTATTGCTGGCGGGGGAACGTTAACTACCATCGCACCTAAAAAGGATATACTGGTTTCTAAGAATGCTGAGTCAGACAATGTACTATTAGTAACCAAACAATGCGCTATTTCTTCTTCTGCAATTTTAGCAATGAGCTTTCCTGATACAGTAAAGAATAAATTAGGTAAAGAAATATACGATCAAGGTTGCGGATTATTCTATAAAACCTCATCAGTTAACGATGCTTTAGTCGCTGTCGGTTCAGAAATCGATAATTCTGGAATAACAGCCATGCATGATGTTACAGAAGGCGGGGTTTTGGGTGCTATTTATGAATTAGCTATAGCATCCGGAAATGGGGCACGTATTTATAACGATTGTTTACCAATGGGCGAAGCTCAAAAACAGATATGTAATTTATTTTCAATTGACCCTCGTTATTGCGTTGGAGCAGGCTCAATGATTATGGCAGTAAAGAGAGGTTTTGAAAAGGACGTTATAAATCGACTGAAGCAACAAGATATAGATTGTACTATTGTTGGTGAATTAATCGGAAAGGAAAGAGGAATTAAATTGATAGAAGATAATAAAGAAAGCGATTTGCTTTATTCAGGGAAAGACCCTTATTGGAATGCATTTTTTAAGGCTTATCAGGAAGGATGGAAATAGATGGAAAGAAATAAGATATCGGGTGGAATATATTTGGTTATTGACCCATCCATGAATAGATCAGAGCTTTTACAAAAACTAGAAGCGGCCTTGTCAGCGAATATTTCAGTAGTCCAAATCTGGGATAATTGGCAACATGTTAAAAACAAAGAGAAAATCATCCGTGAAATTTGTAGTTTATGTCACCAATATCAAGTTCCTGCAGTTATAAACAATGATTGGGAATTGTTAAAATCATTTCCACTCGATGGGGTTCATTTTGATAATGTTCCTGAAGACTATCATCAAATTAAACAGAGTATAGAAAGAGATTTTTTAGCAGGTATTACTTGTAATAATGATCTGTCTGTTGTTGAGTGGGCAGATAAAAACCAAATGAATTATATTTCCTTCTGTTCGCTTTTTCCGTCTTCAACAAGTAATAGCTGCGAGCTGGTATCATTTGAAAATGTACAGCGAGCGCGACAAATAACATCATTGCCTATATTCCTGGCTGGAGGAATTAAATTAAACAATATGCAGGAATTACAGGAATTAAGTTACGATGGAGTAGCCCTTGTTTCAGGAATAATGAGTGCTGAAAACCCGGCTCAGGTCACAAAACAATATTTACAACTTTTAAATAATAATAATGAAACCAGAAACTATCAGTAAACTTTGTTGTCCTTTTGATAAAGCAGACCTATCCCTGCAAATTATTACTCAAGACGTCGAAAAAAATATATTAGAAGGATTGCTTAGCTGCAAACAATGTAACCGGTATTACCCCATTATTAAAGGAATTCCTATTATGAGTCCGGATGAATATAGAGAATTCGACTTAGAGAAACCTGTAATTGAAAGTTGGAACCATCATTTGCATGGCAAAGAGCTTAAGAACTTTCGATTAATTGCTTCTGAAAGTGAGTAAATTACAATTAGGATGATTGTAAATAACTCAAAAGTGTTGACGTATTATTCAGAGCATGCCCATTTATATCATTATTAAAAAATGCCCAGATATGATGTCCTTCTTTTTTCCATAAGAGAAATTTATCAGCATATTCTTGTAAAACCTGATCGCTATATGAAGAAGCGTATAATGCTTTTGGACCATGAAAGCGAACGTAGATATTTTTTGCGGTTATAAACTCCTTATATGGAAATTGCTCTGATTGCGCAATTACAAATGCGATATTGTATTTTTTCATTAAATCTAATGATTCATCGCTATACCAGGATTCATGGCGCACTTCCATTGCAAATTCATAATCAGGATATTTCCTCATTAATGTATCGTAAAATATTTCCTCAGTTGTTACATCAAACATAACACTTGCAGGAAGCTGAATCAATACAGGTCCCATTTTTTCTTTCATTGGTTTAAAAATGTCAAAAAAGCGTTCCAAAGGCTCTTCCGGATCATGTAGTTTTTTCATATGGGTTAAATAACGACTTATTTTAGGACAAAATAGAAAGTCGTCAGGTACTTGGTCAACCCATTTATAAACTGTAGAAGCTAACGGTAAATGATAAAAACTACTATTTATCTCAGTGACCTTATAATGTTGGGCGTAAAAGGAAAGATAGTCAGTTGGTTTAAGCTTTTCCGGATAAAATTTACCCTTCCAATCTTTGTAACTCCATCCCGATGTGCCAATGTGTATATTATTCATTTCTGATTCTGTAAAGATTTAACAAACCTTTATAGAATCTGTTTTTAACCTTTAACGTCCAAACTTGAAATAGGGTACTAGTTCATGCTCTTTCCCCTGTAATATATCAGAGACCATTTGCATGCCGATTACTGAGAATGTAATTCCATTCCCTCCGAAGCCTAATACAAAATAGCTATTCATAAAGTCCTTATGTTCACCTATGTAAGGCAGGCCATCTTTTGTTTCTCCAAAAGTACCACACCAAGAAAAATCTATTGTAAAGTCGTAATCAGGCAAATGTTTTTCTAAGTACCTTTCAAGCTTTTCTGCTTTCTTTTCTACCAAATTATTTCGTTTTTGCAAGTTGCCAAACTTTTCGTCTTCACCGCCAATTAATAGTCGGTTATCGTCTGTTGTCCGCATATAGATATAAGGAGAAGCGGTATTCCAAAATAACGTATCATTCAATTGAGTTTGATCATCTCCATATCTTTCACTAACTACGGCATAGGTATTCAATAATTTCACAAAGTTTTCTTTGATAATACTTGTTGTTTCATATCCGGTGCAGTAAATTATCTTTTTAGCTTCAATACATACTCCCTCATTCACTTCAGCAATTATTCCTTCATCAGAATAGTTTATTTTCTTCAACTCAGTTTTATCATAGATTTTTAAGCCGTTTTTATAATTGTATTTTAATACATCATGCGTAAATTGAAAGGCATCCATACTGGCTCCCTGGATAGAAAGAATACCACCAAATGTGTGATGAATGTTATAAACTTCCAATATATCATTTGCTGTTAGCCATTTTACATCTAAACCGTTTTGCTTTCTAACTTCATATTCTTTCTCCAACCAACGTACTTCTTTTTTGGAATTGGCAAAATAAAGAGAGTTTTTCTTTTTGAAACCACATTCCGATTGTACTTTATCTACTATTTCTTTTATTGTATCAATAGATTTGTAACATGCTTTATAGCTTTTTATAGCACCTTCCTCACCAATCATTTCAATCAATTTATAAAGCGGTATGTCAATCTCATATTGCAACATGGATGTTGTAGCGGAAGTACTTCCATGCGCAATTTCTCGTTTATCAATTAAGACAGTATGGTAACCATCAGCTATGCATTGATGAGCTATTAAACTTCCTGTAATTCCTCCACCCACAATAAGAATATCTGTTTTTAAATTCTCTTTAAGTGATGGGTATGATTCAATAATTCCATTTTTTATTAGCCAGAAAGGTTCAAAGGATGTTAATTTCATAGTTTAAGAAATATAAGTAAGTTAATAAAAATATCATTCCCGTACACAGACTGTCCGAAAACGAACGTTTTTAAAAGGTGAATTGACTATAATTTATTGTATATCTTGATGTTACATTTGTGGCACAAGCTTGTCTATGGATAGAAGAGCAGATGTTATGTCTGAAAATTAACTATGGACAGAGTATTAATTAAAAAGAAGTGGAACAATAAGCGCATCGCAACCATTGGAGGAGTCGCTGCATTATTCTTATTGATAACAGCAAGTTATTATTTTACATCCGGCAATTCAAGATTGAATGTAGATAGAGAAAGAATCTCTATTGCGGAAGTGAAAAATGATTCTTTCCGAGAATACATACCCGTTAATGGGATGATAATGCCTATTAGTACTATTTATTTAGATGCTTCAGTCGGCGGTCGGGTTGAAGAAAAGTTTGTCGAAGATGGTGCCTTTATGAAAAAAGGTGACGCTATTATGCGTTTATCGAATACTGATCAGGAACTAAGCTTGGTTAATCAGGAAACTCAAGTATTAAATCTTCTTACTCAAATGGAGATTGCCAAAACCAATGCCCAGCAAAATACAGTCATACATTTGAATCAAATGGCAGATGTAGAGAATGCATACAGAGAGGCGAAACGTGTGTATGATATGAATAAGCAGCTCTATGAAAAAAGAGTAATTAGTTCTCAGGAGTATCAAAAGACACTAAATGATTATAACTATCAAAAACAACGAAAGAACCTTGCTCAACAAATCTTAAAGCAGGATTCTATTTCAACTAAACAGTCTTTAGATCAAAGTGAACAAACCTATAACCGTACTCGAAGTGCGCTAGAACTTATGCGTAGAAAAGTAGGAGACTTAATTGTTCGTGCACCTGTTGATGGGCAGTTAACTTCTTTTGACGCTGAAATTGGACAAAGTAAAAGCTCAGGTGAAAGATTAGGACAGATTGATGTTTTGAGTGGTTTTAAGGTTCGTGCAGATATAGATGAACATTATATTTCCAGAATATATCCTGATCTTGAAGGTGAGTTTACACTCTCCGAAAAAACTTATAAATTACGTATAAAGAAAGTTTATACTCAAGTAACCAATGGTCGTTTTCAAGTTGATATGGAGTTTAGCGGTGAAATGCCTAAAGGTATACGACGAGGACAGACCTTGCAAATACGTTTAGCTTTAAGTGATGAAACGAAGGCACTGGTAGTCCCTAAAGGAGGCTTCTATCAACAAACAGGCGGAAATTGGATATTCAAACTAGATAAAGATGGTAAAACCGCTTATCGTGTCGACATCCAATTAGGAAGACAGAATCCAGATTATTATGAGGTGATACAAGGATTAAAACCAGGCGATAAAGTAATTACATCAAGTTACGAAAGCTATGAGAAAGTTCAAGAGCTCGTAATTAAATAACAGATTGAATATTAAATAAATTTTGGAATCATAGAAACAGTAGCTAGATATTAACATGATAAAAATAACTGATCTTCAAAAACTCTACCGCACAGAAGAGGTGGAAACCGTAGCCTTAAATAACTTATCCATGGAAGTTAAAAAAGGTGAGTTTATAGCTGTGATGGGTCCATCCGGGTGTGGTAAATCAACCTTGTTGAATATTGTAGGCTTATTAGATGATCTGGATGGTGGAAGCTATCTCTTTAATGATATTGAAGTAGCCCAATTTAATGAACGTAAACGATCTGATCTTCGCAAACATAATATCGGGTTTGTTTTCCAAAGCTTTAACCTTATTGATGAGCTTACCATTTTTGAAAATGTAGAACTTCCATTAATCTATACTAAAGTCCCTGCTGCTGAACGTAAAAGAAGAGTAGAAGAGGTTCTTGAAAAAGTACAGATCATGCATCGTCGAAATCATTTTCCACAGCAGTTATCAGGTGGACAGCAACAGCGGGTGGCTGTTGCTCGTGCAGTGGTAAACAATCCAAAATTAATTCTTGCGGATGAACCTACCGGTAACCTTGATTCCAATAATGGAAGTGCAGTTATGCAGTTACTAACTGAATTAAATGAACAAGGTACTACTGTTGTAATGGTAACTCACAGTGAGCATGATGCTCGATATAGTGATCGGATAATTAGAATGCTGGATGGACAGATTGTAATGGAAGTTGTGGGATAAATCAATCTCTTAATGTAAGGTAAATAAACATGATAAAGAACTATTTTAAAACAGCATGGCGAAGTTTATGGAAAAATAAATTTTATACTGTAATTAACATTAGTGGCTTAGCAGTAGGACTTGCAACAGGCATCATGTTATTATTATGGGTGCAGCATGAATTTAGCTACGATAAGTTTAATAAAGATTATCCGGATATATATCAACTAAGTTCTCATTTTCAAACGGATGGTGATAATATTACATGGGAAGGTGTGCCAGGTCCTTTAGCAATTTTTGCAAAATCTATTCCTGAAGTTCAATCAAGCGTAAGAATATTAAGAGAATTCGATCAAGTTCTTTCCAACAAAGAAAAGCGGAAAATATTTGATAGGAATACTGTTGCATTTGTGGATAGTGGTTTCCTTTCTATGTTTGATTTTCCCTTGGTAAAGGGTAACAAAGCTACTGTCTTTCCTGATAATAATTCTGTTGTTATTACTCAATCTACTGCTCAAAAGCTTTTTGGTGATTCAGATGCAATAGGTGAAACTATCATATTTTTTGAAACTAATTTTATAGTAACGGGTGTATTACAAGATTTTCCTGAGAACTCTTCAATACGATATGATGCATTATTCCCGATGGATCTTTATGCGCAGCAATTTACTGCAAATGGTGGAAATGGTGATTGGAAAACCATTGATGAAGATATGGGTAATTTTGGGTTTAATACATTCGTAAAATTGCAATCTAATGCGGGTTCGGAAAAAATTGGAGAGGTATTTTCTGCTGCATACAAAAAAGCTCGAAATGGTGATAGTGACGTTGCTTTTCGATTGCAGAATTTGGCTGATATTCACTTGATAAATGCAGGTGGAAATAATTCTGCACTTAGAATGGTGCAGATATTTATGTTGGTTGTGATCTTATTGCTTGCCATTGCCAGTATTAATTATGTAAACCTATCTACTGCAAGGGCTTTATTGAGGGCGAAAGAAACCAGCGTTCGAAAAATTATAGGTGCAAACAAATGGCAATTATTCTTTCAGTTTATGATAGAAACCGTCGTTCTGTTTCTCTTAGCAACGTTAATAGCAATTGCTTTGATATTTCTATTGATGCCCTTTTATAATAGTATCTCAGGTAAAATGCTCTATTTCAGCTTGTCAGATATAAGTATATGGAAAGCAGTAGCAATAGCTGTTTTAGGTACACTGCTTGCTTCAAGTATTTACCCAGCTCTGTTACTATCATCCTTTAAGCCAATTGAGTCTTTGAAAGGCAAGTTTTCTTCAGGGTTGGGAACCGTTTCGTTTCGGAAAGCATTAGTGATTTTTCAATTTTCAATATCTATTATTTTACTTGTCTGTACAATAATTATGAGTAACCAGATGACCTTTTTAAAGAAAAAGGATCTAGGCTATGATAAAAGTTATGTTTTTACAGTCCCGTTAACACAAAAAGTAGGAGATCATTTGGATGCTATAAAAGCCGAATTGAATAATCAGCACGGTATTTTAAATATTGCTACTTCTGATGCCTATAATTTCTCTAATCTCCAAGGTTCAACAGGTGACATTGATTGGGAAGCTAAGCCGGCAAATAGCAATATGATAATTACACAGGTTGTAATAGATAAAGATTTCATTTCCACTATGAAAATTCCCATTTTAGAAGGAAAAGATTTCAACGGTACGCCAGTCGATAGTTCCCATTTTATTTTAAATGAAACTGCAGTTAAGCAGATGGGATTAAAACAACCTTATGTTGGACAACAAATTTCTTTTCACAGTAAAGAAGGGACGATTATAGGTGTAGTCAAGGACTTTAATTTCCAGTCTTTAAAAGAAAAGGTATCTCCTTTAATTTTCTTCTCTTGGTGGAAAGGGAATATATTATATATCCGTACTACTGCTGAGAATGCACAACAAGCCATTGCTGCTGTAGAAAAACAGTACAAGAAGTATGCAGATAATAGTCCTTTCTCTTATAATTTTATTGATAAACAATTCGAAGCGCAATATCAATCAGATCAACGTGCAGGAACACTTTTTCGTGTATTCGCAGGCATTGCCATTTTTATTTCTTGTTTAGGATTATTTGGTCTGGTCACCTATACTATGCAAGTAAAGATTAAAGAAATAGGAATACGCAAAGTATTAGGTGCAAGCGTTTCCAGTATTGTTCAACTGTTATCCAAAGATTTTCTAAAATTAGTTTTTATAGCTTTTATCATAGCTATACCAATTGCCTGGTGGGCAACAAATAAATGGTTAGAAGGATTTGCTTATCGTGTAAACATTTCATGGTGGATATTTGTCGCGGCGGGTATTTTAGCTTTATCAATAGCATTAATAACCGTGAGTTTTCAGGCAATTAAAGCAGCTATTGCAAATCCAGTCGATAGTTTAAGAGATGAATAAATAGATAAGAACATGATACAGAACTATATAAAAATTGCCTGGCGGAATCTGATTAAAAATAAGATTTATTCAGTTATTAACATCGTTGGTTTAGCTGTAGGAATGACTGTCGCTATTCTTATTAGTTTATGGATAAAGGATGAAATATCTTTTAATAAAGATTTTAAAAATTACGATCAAATTGTTAGGGTTATTCAAAACTCTTCAGATGGCAAGAATGTATCGACTTACACAACTGTTTCAATTCCTTTGGAACTAGAGCTTCGTGAGAAATATTCGACTGATTTCGAAAAGTTAGCATTAAGCAAATATAGCGGATCTCATATTTTCACTTTTGGAGATAAGAAGTTAAGCAGGGGAGGAATATATGCAGAACCGGATATGACAGAGATTCTTTCTCTAAGTATGGTTGGAGGCTCTCTTCACGGTTTGCAAGACCCTTCATCTGTAATGATCAACCAGTCAATGGCTAAAGCCATTTTTGGAGAGACTGACCCTATTAATAAAATTATAAAGTTAGATAATAAAGCAGATCTGAAAGTCAGCGGTGTATTTGAAGACTTTGCGCATAATACAGAGTTTAAAGATGTTGATTACTTGTTGCCATGGTCATATTTATTAATTGAACAACCTTGGGTAAAAGAAGCCTATAATCAATGGAATAATAATTCATTTTTTCTTTATGCCCAGTTGGCGAATCATGTGGATATAGCTAAAGTATCATCTAAAGTAAAGGGACAACTAGTTGGTAAACCTGATCGCTTTGATAAGCCCGAAGTTATTTTACAACCCATGTCTAGGTGGCATTTGTACAGTGAATATAAACAGGGTAAAAATACCGGGGGTGCCATTCAGTATGTATGGATGTTTGGTCTCATTGGCTTTTTTGTTTTATTACTAGCCTGTATTAATTTCATGAACTTAAGTACAGCGCGCTCACAAAAAAGAGCTAAAGAGGTAGGCATACGAAAAACGCTTGGCTCTGCAAGAAAGCATCTGATTTTACAATTTTTAAGTGAGTCTGTTTTAATTACCGGACTTGCCTTAATACTATCGGTTCTTTTTTTATGGCTTGCATTGTCTGAATTCAACAGCTTAGCAGATAAAGCCATAGTCTTTCCTTGGACAAGTACACCTTTCTGGTTACTAATTATCGGCTTTATGATTATTACTGGTTTAATAGCAGGTAGTTATCCGGCTTTTTATCTTTCTTCCTTTAATCCAACAAGTGTTTTAAAGGGGACTTTTCAAGCCGGGCGCTTTGCTTCTATTCCTCGTAAAGTACTGGTTGTTTTTCAGTTTACAGTTTCTGTATCGCTTATTATCGGTACAATAGTGATTTTTCAACAGATTCAATATGCCAAAAATAGGCCCATAGGATACGATCGGGAAGGTTTGATTACAATCTATATGACGTCTGATTTATACGGTAAATACGATATATTAAGAAACGAACTGATAAATTCAAGAGCTGCTATTAATATGGCAGAAGCGTCCAATCCGGCCACTGATGTAAATGCACACCTTATTGGTTTTGACTGGCCTGGTAAAAATCCTGATATAAATCCAGGCTTCAGCGTTTCATGGGTGACCCCTGATTTTGGAAAAACAGTAGGATGGCAGTTTGTTGATGGCCGTGATTTTTCGCGTGATTTTTCAACAGATTCAAATGCTATGATAGTAAACGAAGCTGCTGCACGGTATATGCAACTTAAAAACCCATTAAGTGAAACTATAAAATTCGATGATGATAATTTTCAAGTTGTAGGTATTATCAAAGATGTAGTTATGGAATCTCCGTTTGCTCAAGCGGTTCCTACCATATTTATGATGGATTATGAAAATGTAGGTGTTATCACTATAAAGGCCAATCCGGCAATAAGTATGGGTGAATCTTTGTCAAGAATAGAAACTATTTTTAAAAAGTACGATCCTGCCTCACCGTTTGATTACAGTTTTGTTGATGCTGACTATGCCAAAAAATTTGCTGTTGAATCACGCATTGGTACTCTAACTACATTCTTCGCAGTATTTGCAATATTTATTAGTTGCCTTGGCATCTTTGGTCTGGCTTCTTTTATGGCCGAACAACGTATTAAAGAAATTGGTATTCGGAAAGTCTTAGGGGCAACAGTTCTAAATCTATGGAGTCTACTATCAAAAGATTTTATTGCCCTTGTTCTAATTTCAGTTTTAATTGCTACACCTATCTCTTGGTATTTTATGCATAATTGGCTGCAGGCATATGAGTATCGAACAGGTATTTCTATATGGGCCTTTATTGCTACAACTTTTGGAAGTATTGCTATAACGCTTGTCACTGTTAGCTTTCAGGCCGTTAAAGCAGCAATTGCAAATCCTGTCGATAGTTTAAGAGATGAATAATTTACAATCTGTAATATATAAGATATGTTAAGAAATTATATCAAAACAACGCTCCGTCATCTTTGGCGCCAAAGATTATTTACAATCTTGAATGTATTAGGGCTTGCAATTGGTATCAGTGCTAGCTGGATCATCTATCGCATGGTCGATTATGAATTTAGTTTTGATAAAAAACAACCAGATTCTGAACAGATCTTTCAAATCGTGAGTCGGAGCTCAGGACCTGATGGAACAGAAGGCGGTTTTGCAGGAGTTTCAAAGGGTTTATTATCTCCTTTGATCAATGAGATAAGCGGATTAAAGGCTGTAGTTCCAATGTATAATAGACGCAGCGAATCTGTTACGATAAAAGATCAAGGAAAGCTATTAAACTTTGAAAATCCTGAAAAGCAAGTAAGCACCTTACCTTCCTATTTTGAGATGATCCCGTACAAATGGTTAACTGGCAATTTAAAAAATGCATTAGATGCACCAGACAAAGTTGTTCTTACCCAAAGCCGAGCCCAACAATATTTTCCGAACGTGCCTGTACAAAGTTTGTTAGGTAAAACAATTGTATACAATGATACACTATCGATAGTCGTTTCAGGAGTAGTTGAGGATTTGGATTATCCTAATAGCTTTGATGCCCAGGAATTCTTTTCTGTATCGTCTCAAGATTTAGCAAACGATAATTGGAATGGTAGGAGTTCAGATGATTTATTGTATGTAAAACTGGAGAAAGGAGGAACTCCAAGTCCTGTTTTAAAGCATATTAATGCTATAAATGAATCGCATAATGGAGAAGATTTTAAAAAATATAACTATAAAAGCTGGTATGAATCTCTTCCTTTAGCTGATAAGCATTTTGCTGTTGAGTATGGTTCAAATACTCGTACAGCCAACAAAAAAGTATTATACGGGCTTATTGGTATTGCTGTCTTTTTATTAGCATTAGCTTGTATAAATTACATTAATTTGAGCACTGCACAAATACCTCAAAGAGCTAAAGAAATAGGAATTAGAAAAACTTTAGGAAGTACCCCGGCTAAATTGATCAATCGTTTTCTGGGCGAAACTTTGATGATTACTTTATTAGCTATTGCCTTATCCTTTTTATTCTCTTTTTTAGCCTTTCGCCTGTTCAGTGATTTTATTCCGGAAGGCATGCAAGACTTTGTTAATTATAAAGGAATGGTAGCCTTTAGTGTCTTACTTATTGCGATAGTTACTATTCTTTCTGGTATTTATCCGGCCTGGCTCATTACACGTGTCCAAACTGTGAATGTACTTAAGGGACACGTTGAAAAGACAAGCGGTGGTATAAGATTTAATTTACGTAAGAGCCTTATTGTATTCCAATTTGTTGTAGCACAAATTTTTATTATCAGCGCAGTTATTATTGGACAACAATTAAGGTATTCTCTGAACAAAGATCTTGGCTTTAATCATATGGCAGTACTTACCATTGATGTCCCATATAAAATACTTACCGATGAACATTTCACAGGTAAACAGTTTGTGTTGAAACAAGAATTGGAAAAACATCCAGAAATTACTGCAGTTGCGCTTGGCGATCTCCCAATGAGCGATAATATGATAGCTACTATCCTTGTTTATCAAAGTGATACGGGAAGAATACAACAACAAGTTATGTTTAAGAATGCAGATACAGATTTTATCGACCTATATAATATTCCTCTTCTTGCTGGTCATAATTTGCAGGAATCTGATACTACGCGTGAATACATTATCAATGAGGCGACATTGAAGGCGTTTGGGTTCCCTACGCCAGAATCTGCTATTGGTAAACAATTATCCGGTTATGATGATAAAAGCTTACCGATTACTGGGGTAGTACGGGATTTTCATGAGTTTAGTTTGAAAAGTAGTATAGAACCTGCAGCTTTCATTTCAGAAAAGTCGGAATTAAGAACGCTGAATATTAAACTGCCTCCTTCACAACCTGAAAAATGGGAAAAAGCAATACAAGTAATTGAGACAGAATGGAAGAAGATATATCCGGGAGTCCCGTTTGAATACAAGTTTTACGATGAAACCATTGCTTCGCTTTATCAACAAGAACGCAATACTTCAAAGCTCGTTGGGGCGGCTACCGGGATTACCATCTTTATTAGCTGTCTTGGTTTATTCGGACTTGCAACACTTACAGCTGTTCAACGAACCAAGGAAATAGGCATTCGTAAAGTGTTGGGTGCTACAGTTACAGGAATTGTGAAAATTTTATCAAAAGACTTTGTAATATTAGTATTCATTGCCATTGTTATAGCCTCCCCGATTGCTTGGTGGGCAATGAATCAATGGTTGCAAGACTTCGCCTATCGAGTAGAAATTCAATGGTGGATGTTTGTGTTGGCTGGAACTATAGCTGTACTTATTGCCTTGTTTACAGTTAGCTTTCAGGCAGTAAAAGCTGCATTAGCTAATCCGGTGGATAGTTTAAGAGATGAATAGGGTAAGTCTGATTTGAGATTAAAGTAGAAAACAAGAAATAATTATGATACCCTACTATATTAAAATTGCCTGGCGAAGTCTTTTAAAGCAAAAGATGTATTCTGTTATTAAAATCGGAGGCTTTGCTTTTAGCATAGCAGCCTGTATTTTAATTTCCTTATTCATTCATAATGAACTAAGTTATGATAGATCTTATCCAACGGAGAATCGTATATACAGAATTATAAGTGAATTTAAAAATGATGGTAATGCATATAAAGGTACTGCATTACCCGCTCCCTTAACAAAAGTAATAAAGGAAGATTTTCCTGAAATAGAACTAGCTGGGCGCTTATTACCTAGTTCATTATTTGGTGCAGGAAGTAATCAAGTAATGACATCAAATAGTAATAAAAGTACATACGAAGAAGGATTTACTTTTGCTGATCAAGGGCTTTTAGATATATTGCAGATACCAATGGTATATGGTGAAAGAGCACATGCGCTGGATGAGCCAAATACAATCGTTATCTCCGGAAGTAAAGCACAAAAATATTTCTCAAATCAAGATCCAGTAGGTGAGGTGATCTATTTGAATAACGATAAAAGTAAGCCCTATACTATTAAAGGAGTAATGGTTGATTTACCAACAACCTCTCACTTATATTCTTACGATTTTTTGTTGACGATGACCGGAGTTGAGTTTTATCCTGATGAGCAAACAAATTGGGGAGCTAGCAATTATGTGGGCTATATACAAGTTAAAGACGGTACAGACATTCAGCAGTTTGAAAAGAAACTTACCACAGGGTTGTTAACAAATCATGTTATTCCAGAAATGAAGAAGGCTGGAGATACGAACGCAGATAGATTAGTCAATTCCATCAGTCTGCAATTACAACCGATACATGATATTCATCTAAGATCTTTTGATATTGATGACTATAAAACAGTACCAAGAGGAGATATTCGCTTTGTATGGCTTTTCGGAGGTATTGCTATCTTTATTCTCCTTATAGCATGTATTAATTTTATTAATTTATCTACTGCAAAATCAGCAAATCGAGCAAAGGAAGTTGGTATGAGGAAGGTAGCAGGATCCTATCGCAGCGGACTTATTACTCAATTCCTAACAGAGTCCATGCTTTATAGTTTTCTTTCCTTTTTATTGGGTTTAATAATTGCCTGGTTAATATTGCCTCTTTTCAATGAATTAACTGGTAAGTCGCTAGTTTTTCCGTGGACAGATTGGTGGTTAATCCCGGCTGTAATTTCTTCAACAGTAATTATCGGATTGTTTTCTGGTCTGTATCCTGCTTTTTATTTATCTGCTTTTAAGCCCATTAGTGTATTAAAAGGCAAGTTGAGTAAAGGAACAAAAGACCCATTTCTCAGGAGTGGTTTAGTTGTGTTTCAATTTACAACTTCCATAATTCTTATCATCGGTACATTTATCGTTTATAGTCAAATGCAATTTATACTAAATGAAAAGATAGGCTATGATAAAGATCAAGTATTACTTATACAGGGCACGAACACGTTAAATGGGCAAGTTAAAACCTTTAAGAATGAACTACTTAAAGTTCCACAAGTAAAGAGTGTTTCAGTTGGAGATTATTTGCCGATACGAGCTAATGGAGTTAAAAGAAATGGTAATGGATTCTCAAAAGTTGAGGATATATCAAACGAAAATTCAGTATCAGCTCAAAATTGGCAAATCGATGAAGACTATATTCAAACAATGGGAATCAAACTGCTTAAAGGTCGTAACTTCTCTCATAAAATGGCCACCGACTCACAGTCAGTTATTATTAATGAGACGTTGGCAAAATCGCTTGGTTTGAAGGAGCCTATTGGAGCACGCATTACCAATGGTCAGGTTTATACTGTGATAGGTGTTGTTCAAGACTTTAACTTTGAATCTTTAAAAGATGATATCGGTGGCCTCTGCATGGTTTTAGGAAATAGTCCTTCTATTGTATCTGTCAAACTAGATGCCGCAAATATCTCTGAAGCTATACAGTCGGTTTCTTCATTATGGAAAACCTTTTCTCCAAATCAAACCATTCGATTTACATTCTTAGATCAGGTTTATGCAAATATGTATGACGATGTACAACGAATGAGCTATGTTTTTACCTGTTTTGCTGTATTGGCGGTTATAATAGCTTGTCTTGGCTTGTTTGGTCTGGCAGCTTTTTCTACTGAACAACGTGTTAAAGAAATTGGTATTAGAAAAGTGCTGGGAGCCAGTGTGAAAAGTGTGATTCAATTGCTATCTAAAGATTTTATAAAGCTTGTCTTAATCGCTATTATTATTGCTTCGCCCATCGCTTGGTGGGCAATGAATCAATGGTTGCAAGATTTTGCTTATCGCATAGAAGTTCAGTGGTGGATGTTTGCATTGGCTGGAGTATTAGCAATAGTGATTGCATTGGTAACTGTAAGTTTCCAAGCGATAAAAGCAGCAATAGCCAATCCTGTAGATAGTTTAAGAGATGAATAATTAAATCAAGACAATGATTAAAAACTATTTTAAAATAGCGTGGAGAAATCTCCAAAGAAATAAGATATATTCATTATTGAATAGTGGAGGTCTTGCTGTAGGCATGGCATGTTGTATTCTTATAGGATTATTTATTCAAAATGAACTATCCTATGATCATTATCATAAAAATTTTGATAATATTTATAGAGTACTTCACTCTTATAGACAATTTCAGGGAAACGAAAAACCTACTTCTCCAGCTCCAGATGAATATCAAGTTTGGGGAAATGCACCAGTTGGAAGGGCTTTGCTAAGTGACTTTCCTGAAATTACAAAAACTGCACAGTTTACAAGTCCTGTACAGTTATTAATGCAGTATAAAGAGAAGCGTTTTCAAGAGAGCAATTTGCTTTTTGCAGATTCTACAACTTTTGACATTTTTAGTTGGAAACTTTTAAGTGGAAGTTCCCAAAAAGTATTACTAGAACCGAACAGCATTGTTCTTACCCAAGCCATGGCCAAAAAGTATTTTGGAAATGAAAGCCCACTTGGACAAGTATTGAAAGTTGAAAATGACATCGTGTTTACAGTGACTGGTGTAATGGAAGATGTTCCTTCAAACTCGCACTTTTCTTTTGATGGACTTATATCAATGAGTACCTTTAAAAATTGGAGACCTGAAATTTTTGATGCTTGGGGCTATGTCGATTTTTACACCTATTTCTTAATCGCTCCAAATACGAATATTAATACCTTGTCTGCTAGGATCCCTGAATTTTTAAAGCGATACAGCCCCGGTAATGAAAATAACACTTACGATATAGCCTTTGAACCTTTAAGGAATGCTTATCTTTATTCAAAAGCAGGTAGGCAACCAGGAGTTGTTGGTAGTTTGTCTACTATTTATATTTTTTCTTGTGTAGCCATTTTTATATTGGTGATTGCATGTATAAACTTTATGAATCTTTCTACTGCTCGTTCTCTAGAAAGAGCCAAGGAGGTTGGAGTACGTAAAACTCTTGGAGCAAAAAAAGATAGTCTCATTTATCAATTTTTAACTGAATCAATTCTGCTTTCTCTGATAGCTCTTGCTTTTGCATTTGTTATTGCGCTTTTGATGATACCGCTTATAAATGAAGTATCAGGAAAGTCTTTTGGATACGATGACTTGCTTTCTATGAAGATGCTTTTGATTCTTTTAGGCGCTGCTATGGTTGTGGGATTACTTGCTGGTATTTATCCTGCGTTGGTATTAACACAATTTCGTCCTGTTTCTGTATTGAAAGGTAATTTTCAAAATTCAGGCAACGGAGTGTTGCTGAGAAAAAGTCTGGTTATTCTTCAGTTTGGTTTGTCTTTCGCTTTGATGGTTGGTACGGTTGTTGTTTTTTCACAATTAGATTATCTTCGATCAAGAAATCTGGGATTCACGAAGGACCAGATGCTGGTAATTGATTATGGAGGTGATGAATCTGTTAATCAACAAATAGAAGCGATTAAAACAGCCTTTACAAATAGAACCGATGTAATTGCAGCTTCAGTATCGCGTGCAGTTCCTGGAGATTTTTTTCCAAATGCATATACAACCATTCAGTCTGTTAATGGAGAGATGCAGTCAAATGCTCCAGCTCTTTATGAAATTGACTTCGATTTTATTCCTAATTATCATATTGATGTAGTTGCAGGAAGGGCTTTTTCACGTAATTATCCAGTAGATTCAACTCAATCTTTAATGGTAAATGAAGCTGCGGCCCATTTATTTGGATATGCTAATTCCCAAGATATTGTTGGAAAGGCCTTTGATTTGTGGGGAAACCAGGGAACTGTAATTGGGGTTCTTCAGGATTTTAATTATCAATCTTTACATAATAAGGTTGAACCTTTGGTCCTTCGGTTTGCACCGGTGGATGCACTGGGAAAGCTCTCATTGAGTCTAAAAACAACTAATTTATCAGAGACGGTTAATCAACTCGCACTTATTTGGAATCGGCTAGTCCCACAACGTCCTTTTCTTTACAGTTTCTTAGATGAATCTTTTAATAAACAATATCAAGCCGACATTCGGTTTGGACAAGTATTCAGTGTTTTTTCTGGGTTAGCTATTCTGATAGCTTGTTTAGGTTTATTTGGGCTGGCGACTTATTCTACAAAAAAACGTTTTAAAGAAATAGGCGTACGGAAGGTATTGGGAGCATCGATAGGTGTTATTGTAACTCTGCTTTCTTCCGATTTTATAAAATTGGTATTAATCGCCATTATTATTGCTTCGCCAATCGCCTGGTGGGCAATGAATAAATGGTTACAAGACTTTGCTTATCGCGTAGAAATTCAGTGGTGGGTATTTGTAGTGGCTGGTGTATTAGCAATAGTGATTGCGTTGGTAACAGTAAGCTTCCAAGCAATAAAAGCAGCACTAGCCAACCCAGTAGATAGTTTAAGAGATGAATAATTAAATCAAGACAATGATTACAAACTATTTTAAAATTGCCTTGCGCAATTTTTGGAACAACAAGGTTCTCTCGCTTATTAATATATTAGGACTGTCAATTGGCATTAGTGCAGCATTAGTGATTTTTTTAATCGTTGCTTACGAGTTTAGTTTTGATAGGTTTCAAAAAGATGCAGATAGAATTTACCGTGTAGTTCTTGACGTAAAATATAATGGTACCGAAGGTCACTCTGCAGCTGTACCCTCACCGCTCAGCAGTGCAATTCAAAATGAAGTAACGGGTATTGATGCAACAGTTCCTGTAATGCAATTTCATGGTGATGCTACAGCGAAAGTGTCTATTCCAGGTAATTCCGAGAACCCTGTTATTTATAAAAAGCAATCAGATATTGTTTTTACTAATCAACAATACCTCCAATTATTATCTTATCGATGGATTGCAAATTCGCAACAGATATCACTTGAAGACCCTTTTACCGTAGTACTTACTGAAAGCAGGGCACAACTTTATTTCCCTGGCATTGCAACAACAGATATTATAGGTAAACAACTTACTTATAATGATATTAACGTAACTGTTTCAGGTATTGTAAAAGATTTGAATGAACACACTGTCTTTACAGCACTTGAGTTTATTTCCTTCCCAACCATTTCGAAAACAAATCTGCAAGACCAGTTTATGATGGATGTGTGGAACGATTGGATGATATATTCTCAATTATATATCAAAATATCAAAAGGCAATACACCTGGAAGGGTAGAGATGCAGTTAAGAGATATCTTGAATAAATATGATAAAGAGGCTAATAAAGATGCTTCTAGGTCGATGGACTACCATTTACAGCCTTTGAATGATCTGCACTTCAATAGCAATTATCAAGGTGCCGGAAATAGGATCGTACATAAGCCAACACTATATGGTTTACTTTCTATCGCAGCCTTCTTGTTATTATTAGGTTGCATCAATTTTATTAATCTTACCACTGCGCAGGCTTCACAAAGAGCAAAAGAAATAGGTGTGAGGAAAACAATGGGAAGTTCAAAAAGTCAATTGGTGTTACAATTCTTGAGTGAAACCTTCTTCATTACGTTGATAGCAACAATAGTCTCAGTTGCGCTTACTCCATTGTTACTTAAAATGTTTGAGGACTTTATTCCTCCCGGATTACATTTTGATCTTTTGAATCAACCTTCGCTTATATTATTTTTGTTGTTGCTTACAATATCGATAAGTTTCCTTTCAGGTATATACCCTGCATTTATACTATCTAATTTCAAGCCTGTTCTGGTTTTAAAAAATCAAGTTTCCACAGGTTCTGCTCAAACACGGAATGCATGGATAAGGAAAACACTTACTGTCTCACAGTTCGTTATAGCTCAATTTTTTGTTATTACTACACTGATGATAAGTAAACAGATTAATTTCTCGCTTCGTGCTGATATGGGTTTTAATAAAGAAGCAATCATTAATTTTAATCAGCCAAGAGATAGTATTACCACACGTGGGAAACTATTATTGAATGAAATTAAATCTTTGCCTGGTGTGGCCAATGCAAGTACAGGTTTTCTTGCTCCAGCAGATAAAGGAGCTTCTTTTACGAATTTATCATTTATTGACGGTAACGATGTAATCAAGCCTAATGTAAATGTACAAATACGTTGGGGTGATCCAGACTATATAGATGTTTATAAGATTAAAATTTTGGCAGGTAGAAATGTAGAAAGAAGCGATACTATAAAAGAATTCCTTATCAATGAAAGCTATGCTCATGAGTTAGGCTTTCAACATCCAGAGGAGGCCCTTGATAAATTTCTGGAATGGAACGGAAAAAATATGCCCATCGTAGGTATAATGAAAGACTTTCATTTCCAGTCTATGCGCGCATCTATAGGACCAGTTGTTTTCGGAGGCAGCAATGGGCAAACTTTCCATATACAATTAAAACCAAATAATGTTGATGGAACCTTATGGAGGAACACCATTGCTGATATACAGAAAATATATAAACGAATGTACCCTGATGAGGATTTTAATTATAAATTCTTGGATGATATGATAGCTAACTTTTATGAAAGCGAGCAGCATACTGCAAACCTTTTAAAATGGTCAACAGCATTCGCCATTATTATTAGCTGTTTAGGTTTGTTAGGCTTAGTAATTTATACAACAAATCTGCGTGGTAAAGAAATTGGGATAAGAAAAGTGTTAGGCGCTTCTGTTACCCAAATCGTTTCTTTATTATCGAAAGATTTCATACAACTTGTACTGATCGCCTTTGTCATCGCAGCACCTATTGCTTGGTGGGTTTCCTATAAATGGCTTGAAGATTTTGCTTATAGGACACCTATAAGCTGGTGGATATTTTTATTAAGTGGCCTCGTTATGATATTTTTTGCTCTTATGACACTAAGTATGCAAACTATAAAAGCAGCACTAGCTAACCCAGTAGATAGTTTAAGAGATGAATAATTCAAGAGATTATGATTAAAAACTATTTTAAAGTTGCTTGGCGAAATTTAGGTAAACAGAAGGTATACGGAATAACTAACATTATTGGGTTTGGAGCCGCCGTTACAGCTGTTTTGGTAATTTCTATCTGGGTTCAAAATGAAGTGAGATTCGATAATTATCATCCACATGCTGACCAAATTTATTTACTTAAAAACACCTATGTGTATGATAATGGAGAGAAAACAGCAACAGAAAATAGTCCACATGCATCAATCGACCATCTTCAAAATGATTATGATGAAATAGAAGATGTTGCTTATTCAATGCGACCTTTTACAACAGAAATATCCTTTGGAGATGAAGTTTATATTGAACCGAAGTCCTTGTATATTTCAAAGGATTGGTTTGAATTATTTGAATATAATTTTATACATGGAAGTCCGACATCTTTTTTTAATCAAATCCATAGTTTGATTATTACTGAAAGTAAAGCCAAGAAGTATTTTGGAACTGCAAATGTAGTAGGAAAGACATTACAGGTAGATTCTATAGACTATGAAATAAAAGGAGTAGTAAAGGATATTCCTTCTAATTCTAGTCTAAGGTTTGATGTTTTTATGCCTTTCGAAAACCCTACGATTGATGGGAGTACAAATGATTGGATGTATTTTACTACTAAAGTCTTTGTTCGTCTCAAGAAAGATATAAATCCATCAACAGTAGAAAAAAAGATTCAATATTTAATGGAAGGAAATATTCAATGGACTCAAAAAGGGATTGATATTAAATCAGAATTACTTTCATTGACCAAGTTGCACTTTGATCAAGATCTTTCGAGAATAACATTCCAAATTGGCGACTATCAGACTGTTTTGAGCTTTTCAGGTTTAGCTATATTACTCTTGTTCGTCGCAAGTATTAATTATATCAATATCTCAATTGCAAAGGCAGCATCGAGAATGAAAGAAATTGGAGCTAGAAAGGTTGTGGGTGCAACGAGGAGTCAATTATTTGTTCAGTTTATCGTTGAGGCTATTTTGAATTGCACTTTATCTTTGATTATAGCTTTGGTTTTAGTGTATTTGATTCTACCTTCTTTCAATAGCCTTTTTGATATTACTCTTCATTTTAGTTTAATAACCTATCATGTGTTGATCCTTGTGTTTAGCATATGGTGCGTTATGATCCTTTTTACGGGAATATTACCAGCACTCTACTTGTCCTCCTTTAATGCAGTTAATCTGTTTAGAGGTATAGGTGCTTTCCAATTAGGAGGGAAAACAATCCGAAAGACGCTACTTGTTAGTCAGTTTGCCCTTGCTATATGCATGGTTATCGCCTCTTTAACAATGTATAAGCAATTGAGATATATTCAGGATGATGCAGTTAGTTATAATAAATCGCAAGTGTTTATTGCAAAAATACCCGATATATTAATGCAGCAGCCCATTGGTTCTCAAGTGGATTTTGAGTCGCAAGAAAAGCTGATGGCTGACCTGAAGAAAAGTTTAAAAAATGAATTATTGATTAACAGCCATATTAAAAATGTTTCTATTTCTATACAGCCCTCTATTTTGAACGAAACATATCAAATGGTCGGACAGTTAGACTGGAGTAGTAAAGATCCGGGTTTTCAACCTAAGTATACGACATGGAAAATTGATGATGACTTTGCTAGTATTATGAATTTGCAATTAGTTGAAGGAAGATGGTTTCATAAAGGAGATGATAAAGACATTAATAATGTAATCCTTAATGAAACTGCTATAAAAGAATTTAACATTCCTAAACCTATCATTGGACAGAGGTTTTATTCTAATGGAACAGAAGGGATAATTATTGGAATAGCCAAAGATTTTCACTTCCAAGATTTTCATCAAAAGATATCACCTATCGTTTTACATAAAAAATCTTATTGGGGAGACAATATTATTGTTCAAGCTCAGCCTGGTGCTTCAATGAAAGCTCTTGGAATCGTAGAAAATTTATTTAAAGATAGATTCCCGGGAAAGGTTTTTTCATATACATTTTTAGATGAAGAGTTCGACCAATTATATAAAAATGACCAACAATCATTGTTGGTCGCACTTAGTTTTTCAATTATAAGTATTATTCTATCATTTTTAGGATTGCTGGGAATGGTCTTTTTTGAGATACAACAACGTATGAAAGAAATTGGTGTCCGTAAAATATTAGGTGCGTCCGTATCTAATATTGTAAGACTCCTTTCAACCGATTTCTTGAAGCTTATATTATTATCTATTCTGATAGCTTCACCAATCGCTTGGTGGGTAATGAATAAATGGTTACAAGATTTTGCTTATCGCATAGAAATTCAATGGTGGATGTTTGCCTTGGCTGGAATATTAGCAGTAATAATTGCATTGGTAACAGTAAGTTTCCAAGCGATAAAAGCAGCACTAGCTAACCCAGTAAATAGTTTAAGAGATGAATAATTAAATTATAATAATGAATAAAATCTATTTTAAAATAGCCTTGTCTGTGTTAAGTATGCTATTTTCTTATTCGAGTCAAGCACAAGAGGTCCTGACGTTAAAAGAGGCATTGGACCAGGCTTTAAACAATAACCTTCAGGTCAAGCAGGCTTCTTTGCAGGCCGCTTTAACGGAAGAGGACGTAAAACAGGCCAGGATGAATTTTTTCCCTACCCTGAATGCAGGCGTAGACGGGAACCTGCGCTGGGGAAAGAGCTTCGATCAATTGACCGGCAGCCTGATCAACCAGTCCACCAATTCTCTGAATGGAAGCCTGAACGCTTCTGCTTCAGTATTTCAGGGCTTTGCCCGGACCAACCAGGTATCGGCCAATAAGTACCTGCTCCTGGCCGACCAGAGCAACATCGAGAAAATAAAAAATGATTTGGTGCTC